>JAEEGL012246378.1_pt1 | contig 31446 bp, 30 predicted proteins | sample 9134231 | NCBI WGS metagenome assembly JAEEGL01 (sample SAMN16246548, study PRJNA631951) | gut metagenome | biome: gut microbiome; feature: rumen; material: fiber-attached | host: Bos | place: Iran: Karaj | collected 2018-10 | reverse complement strand
GTTCGCTTGTTTCTTTCGTATCTCTCTCGCGAACAATAAGGAGTATATATGAGAAACAAGCTAATGTCAACAACTTTTTTGAAATTTAATTGTTAGAATTTATTTTGAAATATCTGAAATTCCGACAATTCCATTTACCTCTATAGAATACGTCCTCAAGACTATTCTAATATATGGCTTAGGCCCTGGGCAATAATAGATACCACGTGCTCGTCTGCAAGGCTGTAATACATCTGCTTGCCCTCTCTGCGGCTCTTTACAAGCTTGTTGGTGCGGAGAATCTGAAGCTGATGCGAAACTGCAGACTGAGTCATTCCCAAACTCTCAGAAATATCGCATACACATAGCTCTGTCTCAAATAGAGCCACCAAAATTCTCACTCTGGTGCTATCGCCAAAAACCTTAAAAAGCTCAGCAAGATCATACAGAGTATCCTCATCTGGAAGCTCCTTTAGAACCTTGTCCACCAAATTTTTATGAATACATTGCTCGTCGCAACATTCAGCATGCTTTCCCATATTTATACCTCTATTCTTTCTCTACAAATTCCTTACTCGCAGTGCTCTGATAGCATTAAGAACGGCTATTACCATTACACCCACATCGGCAAAAATAGCAAACCACATATTGGCAATACCTATGGCGCCTAAAATCAGGCAAGCCACCTTGATGCCGATTGCAAAATAAATATTCTCATATACTATACGCATACATTTCTTTGAAATGCCAATAGCCTTTGAAATCTTCTTTGGGTCGTCATCCATCAGGACAACATCTGCTGCCTCTATGGCTGCATCAGACCCCAGTGCGCCCATTGCAACGCCTATATCTGCCCTTGAAAGAACTGGGGCATCATTTATTCCATCGCCTACAAAAATAAGCTGTTCCTTGTCATTTTTGGTGGCAAGAAGCTCTTCCACCTTTGTAACCTTGTCACCAGGTAAAAGCTCTGAATAAACTGCATCTAAGCCAAGCTCCTTAGCCACGATATCGGCCACCTTTTTGCTGTCGCCAGTGAGCATTACAGTGCTTCTGATGCCTGCACTCTTCATGGTCTGGATTGCGTCCTTGGATGTAGCCTTCAGTTTGTCTGAAATAAGGATATGTCCCTTATATTTTCCATCAAATGCAACGTGAATGACTGTACCCGGCTCCTGAACCTCAGTGATTTCCAGTCCAAGGGACTTCATAAGCTTCTCATTGCCTGCAGCCACCTTTACACCGGCTACAACAGCCTTAATACCAGCTCCAGCCACTTCCTCCACGTCAGTGACCTTTGCAGAGTCTATAGGCATGCCATAGGCCTCCTTCAGGCTCTTAGAAATAGGATGGTTAGAAAAGACCTCAGCCATTGCTGTCTTCTCCAAAAGCTCATCCATAGAAATATCAGTAGGGGCAACCTTTGTCACCTCGAAAACACCCTCTGTCAAAGTGCCGGTCTTGTCCATTACCACGATTTTTGCTCTGGAAAGTAAATCAAGGTAATTAGAGCCTTTAACCAAAACGCCCTCATGGCTGGCGCCACCTATTCCTGCAAAGAAAGTAAGTGGAATACTTATAACAAGGGCACATGGACAGCTGATTACCAGGAATGTAAGGGCTCTGTAAACCCACTGGCCCCACATAGGCTCCATTCCTAAAATAAGGCTGATAACAGGTGGTAAAACTGCCAAGCCCAATGCCAAATAGCAAACTACTGGAGTGTAAACTCTGGCAAATTTTGAAATGAAATTCTCTGGCTTTGATTTCTTGGATGAGGCATTCTCCACCAAATCCAAAATCTTTGATGCTGTGGATTCGCCGAAATCCTTTGTTGTACGGATTTTAAGCACACCAGACATGTTGATACAGCCTGATATAACTTCGTCGCCAATTTTAGCGCTTCTAGGCACACTCTCGCCGGTGAGGGCTGCTGTATCAAGAGTAGCGCTACCATCGATTACTATTCCATCAATTGGAATCTTTTCTCCTGGCTGAACTACAATCTCAGTGCCCACTTCGACCTCATCAGGGTCAACCTGCACCAGCTCGCCAGCTTCCATTACATTAGCAAAATCAGGTCTAATGTCCATCAATGCAGAAATATTTCTACGGCTCTTTCCCACAGCATAAGACTGGAAAAGCTCTCCAATCTGGTAGAAAAGCATAACCGCAACACCTTCTGTGTACTCGCCAAGTGCCATAGCACCAATTGTAGCCACTGCCATTAGGAAGTTCTCGTCGAATACCTGCTTATTCATTATGCCCTTAAAGGCCTTCTTGAGGATATCATATCCAATCACCAAATATGGCACCAGGAAAAGTACAAATCTAAGGATGCTCTTCTCCTCCAGTGGCAGCAGTAACAGCACCGCAATCAATGCTGCAGCAATTATAATTCTGTATAAAACCTTCTTTTGCTTTTTAGTCACGGTAAATATCTCCTTTTACACCTCATCAGTCACCTGCGGTGACAGCTTCCCCTCAAGGGGAAGCCTTTTTATAGGAAAATCTCGCAGTCGTCCTCGACTTTTTTACAGTTCTTAAGGACATCAGCCATTACGGCTTTTACGTCGGCACCCTCCTCGAACTCTACGTTCATCTTGAGAGCCATAAAGTTTACAGTAGCGTCTGCAACACCTGGGGTGTCCTTAGCTGCCTGCTCCATTTTATTAGCGCAGTTTGCGCAATCTACTTCTATTTTGTATGTCTTCTTCATATTTTCCTCCTTGTGGCCTCTAGCCTTACTTTTTCGTTTGAACATCTGAATGAATGTTCATATGTTGATATAAATATAAACCCATCAACTTTAAAAGTCAATGGATTTAACACATTATTTTTATTTATTTTTCTCAACAACGGTGTCCTTTACAACATCGTAAATCGTATCAGCTATCAGGGTGTAGCCCTCGGCATTAAAGTGGATACCATCAGTATAAAGCTCATCCTGTCCCTCTGTTACTGCAAATAAATCAATGACCTGCACGCCTGTCTGTTCTGCAACGCGAGCCGCTGCATCCCCCAACAATCCTGTAACCACATCAGCCTGAATGCTATACTCAGCCTCTCCATTTTCATTGATAGCATAGCAATATGGACTTCTTATAATATACACTACAGGATTTGATGGAAGCTTCTGATAGCTTTCCACCAGCTTAAGCATACCTGCCTCATAAGCAGTCTCATCCCAGTTGTAAGTCTTTGAATCGTTGGTGCCTAGCATTAGAAATACTATGTCTGGATTAGACTTCAAGGACTCCTGGTACTCCTCAGAAGAAAGATAAGACAAATCCCCACTTTCTGCTGCGGTGGCATTTCTGAGGCCAAAATTTGACACAAGATAAGCGGTACCCAGGCGTGTCTGAAGCTGTGCCGGGTAGCTATCAAGCTCTCTAGTCTTCAAGACTCCACTTCCGTAAGTAATGCTATCTCCCACACAGGTTATACGCACGCGGTTATCCTTTCCGCCGAACATTCCCGAGTTAAAAAGAACCGCAAACAATATAACTACTGCAACTAATAAAACTATCATTTTCCTGTGAAATAATCCTCTCGCGATTTTACTAATATCCATAGCATCTCCTGATATTACAAATTAATCCCGTGTCTGCATAACAATAAGATAACCCTCTTGAATGCTGATTTCGCCACTGTCGGCAACCAGCTCATTACTGATGGTAAGGGTACTAAAGCCATCAATATTTCCATTCTCCACAGGGTATTTGAAGCCCCTCATATTGAGCCCCCTTACCTGGGACATAAATGGGTAAACGGAAACATATTTACCAAACTGATTATCCCTATGCAAAACATAAACCTCACCTGGCTCAATCATCTCTATATAATTATGAGAATCCACAAGCTTCACTGCACGATGATTTTTCAGACCTTTTCCGATAAGACCGATATTGCCTAACAAATGATCTATTCTGGTGCCAGTGGCCCCAAGTAAATAGATATCATCACCATCAGCTGTCTTGGTAAAGGCTATATCCAAGGCAGCCTCAGTATCCGTGTCATCCTTGACGGGATTAAGCTTACGAACTTCAACGCCAGTAGCAACAGCCCTGTCGTAACAGCCATTATCGGCAGAATCAAAATCTCCCACCACCAAATCAGCCTTAATGCCAATAGCCTCGCAGGCCTCATAGCCTCTGTCGCAGGCAATTATAAACAAAGAGGATTCATCCCATTCATTAATGAATCCCCTTGTAAATTCTATGTCAATATCGCCACCGGCAACAATAACAACTATCATTTCATTTTCTCCAAAAGAAACTCAGCATTAGCCTTAACATCACCGTTAAACACAGCGGAACCGGCAACAATGATATTTGCCCCTGCATCTAAAACATCGTCGATAGTATCGCGGTTGATTCCTCCATCAACTTCAATATCTATCTTTAGATTCTTCTGGCGACAAAGTGCTGAAAGCTCCCTAACCTTATCAATGGTGTAAGGAATGAGGCTCTGTCCTCCAAAGCCTGGATTTACAGTCATAATAAGCACCATATCCACCTTATCAAGGACGTGGATAATATCTGTAATAGGAGTGGCAGGATTGAGTGCCACACCAGCCATCACACCGCTTTTCTTTATCAAATCGATTGTGGCATCCAAATGCTTGCAAGCCTCAGCGTGAATAGTGATAATATCTGCCCCAGCCTCAACAAAATCCTTTATGTAGCGCTCAGGATCTACAATCATAAGGTGCACATCAAAAAGTCTGTCTGTGTAGTTACGAATAGATTTTAAAACTGGAAGTCCAAAGCTGATGCTAGGCACGTATAAACCATCCATTACATCAAAGTGAACGTACTGTGCGCCTGCCTCGTCAATAAGGCTAAGCTGCTCCTTAAGAATTCCAAAATCTGCTGATAAAATTGATGGTGCTAAACATCTCTCCATAAGTCTGCTCCTACCTGTATTTATTATTCTGCTGCTCTACCATCTCAGAATATATCTGTAAATAATTTTGGTAGCGACTAGCTGCTATCTCTCCCGCCTCTACCGCCGCCTTAACACCGCAGTCTGGCTCCCTGTGATGGGCACAGCCTGTAAAACGGCAGCTAGCAGCCGGCTCAATAAATTCTGGGAAAAGTGTGTATAAATCCACCGCCTGAACCTTCGGTACAAAAAGTGAAGAAAAACCAGGTGTGTCCATAATGTAAGAATCATCACCGATATATAAAAGCTCAGAATGGCGGGTGGTATGCTTACCTCTGCCTATCTTTTCTGAAACCTCACCAGTCTCCATATTCTGACCTTCGGTGAGAAGATTTACAATAGTGCTCTTGCCAACGCCTGATGGTCCAGCCACAGTGGTGGTCTTGCCCTTTAACAGGCCCCTAATTTCGTCAATTCCTGATTCCTGCTTGGCACTGGTAAAAATAAGCTTGTACCCGGCCGGCTCATAGGTGCTACGCATAGTAGCTTCAAAATCTGCATCTGCCAAATCATCCTTGTTGAAACAGATGGTGATAGGAAGCTGTTGTTCCTCCATCATACACAAAAATCTATCAAGAAGATTGAGATTTGGCTCCGGGCTTTTAGTAGCAAAAATGAGCAATGCCTGGTCAACATTAGCCACCGCAGGTCTGATAAGCTCAGACTTACGTGGCAAAATGCTAATAACATTGCCCGTCTTTTCCTCCTCAGAAATGACATCAATCTCCACGTCATCCCCTACCAGAGGCTTTATTTTGTCTTTGCGGAAGGCGCCCTTGGCCTTGCACTCATATACGCCGGAATCTACCACCTGAACGTAGTAGAATCCAGCGATACCTTTAATAATTTTTCCTGTCATAGGCTAGTTTGCTGTTCCCTGAACAGTCTGTGTAGAGGACTCTGTCTTATCATCAAGATTGATGGTAGTGCCATCCTCTGTTGTGAAGGTTGGTGTGTAGGTAAGCTTAACTGTAAGTGTGGCTACCTTAACCTCTGAAATATTAATTGAACCATTCTTTGGAATTGTTCCTGACTTACCAAGCTCAACGATTTCGTACTTACACTCGCCATCATAAGGGTTTGCGATGCTGTAACTATATGTAACCTCTTTCTTGCCCTTGCTGATAACAAGAGTGATTGAGCTGTTCTTTGCAACCTCTTCACCAGCTGAAATAGACTGGCTGATTACGCTACCAGAAGCAACCTCATCTGAGTACTCCTGAGTAGTGCTTGTAACAACAATGCCCTTTTCATCAAGAAGCTTTGTAGCCTCTGCCTGAGAAAGACCAATTACTGTAGGAACTGAAACTGTTCCCTCCTCTTCTTCCTCGACCTTTGTGTTAGCTTCTGAGCCAGAAGAGCTATCAGACTTTTCCGCTTCCTCATCCTTGCCGGCAACTGTAAGTCTTAAGGTGTCATTAAGTGAGAATTCCTTGCCCTCAGCTACAGACTGATTTATAACTATTCCCTCAGACTGATCGCTTGTCTCTGTAGAAACAACCACATTTTTCTCAGAAAGACCTAAATCCTCAAGCTGCTGAAGGGCCTCCTCATACTGAGTGCCAACAACATTTATCATAGTTACCTTTTTGGAACCAAAGCTGAATACTCCAAATACATTTCCAAGAATAGCAACGAGAATAGCTACAATAGCAATAGCTGCAACTACGCCTGAGATAGTAAGGATACGGTCCATTCTAGACTCGTCCTCATCCTCGTCATCATCGTAGTCGTCATCATAATAATCGTCGTCGTAGTACTCTTCCTCATCGTCGTACTCGTCCTCAAAGGTAAGAGCTTCAGCGGCGCGCTTTGTGAGGGACTCCTCCTGCTCTGGAGTAGGCTTTCTCATAACCTGAGTCTTGCCAAGGTCGCTCTCGACGATTGTAACAAAATCCTCATTAGGGCTAACAAGTGCCTTTTTAAGGTCAACTAACAAATCTGAAATAGTAGCGTAACGTCTGTCAGCCTTTTTCATTGTGGCCTTCATAATAATCTTCTCTAAGGAAATAGGAAGGTCAGGTGCATAAGCAGAAGGAGCAATCATCTCCTCCTGAAGGTGCTGAATAGCGATAGCCACGGTGTTGTCTCCATCAAAAGGAACGCGACCTGTAACCATCTCATACATTACGATACCAAGTGAATAAATATCACTCTTACCATCTACAAAGCCATTTCTGGCCTGCTCTGGTGATGAGTAATGAACTGAGCCCATAACATCTGCGTGAATAGTGTTTGAGCTGGCAGCACGGGCAATACCAAAGTCTGTGACCTTTACCTTACCCTCTGTGGAAATAATGATATTCTGAGGCTTGATATCACGGTGAATGATTCCCTTCTGGTGAGCTGCCTCAATACCACGTCCTACCTGAATTGCAATAGAGATAGCCTCCTTGAAGTTCAGCTGTCCCTTTTTCTCGATATATGTCTTAAGAGTAATGCCCTCAACGTATTCCATAACGATGAAATACATGCCATTTTCAGAACCGACATCGTAGATGTTAACAATGTTTGGATGCTCCAAGCCTGCTGCTGACTGAGCCTCTGTTCTGAACTTTGCTACAAAAGTGGCATCCTCAGAAAATTCCTGCTTTAAAATCTTGATAGCTACCTCGCGTCCAAGGATATGGTCCTTTGCGCGATAAACATCAGACATTCCGCCTGAACCAACTCTGTCAATTATCTCGTATCTATCTGCAATAAAAACACCTTGTGTAATCATGTACTCTCCTTTATTTTGAATTGATAATGTGTGTTATCAAACTAATTATTCAATGATAATAACTGAAATGTTATCCTTACCGCCGTTGCTGTTTGCTAAACGAATAAGCTTCTTAACTCGGGTTTCCAGCGGCTCCTCTGTGGTGACAATGGAATAAATCTCTTTGTCGTCCACCATATTGGTAAGGCCATCGGAGCAAAGCAAAATCCGCTCGCCGCCCTTCAGGGCAACATCAAAGTAATCTGGAACTACCTTCATCTCAGCGCCTACCGCACGGGTAATCATATTTTTGCGCTTGTCTGTGCGAGCGTCGTCCGCGTCAAGCTCACCGGTACGAACAAGCTCTGCAACCACTGAATGGTCCTTTGTAATCTGCAAAAGCTTCTTGCTGGTGGCAACATACAAACGGCTGTCTCCCACGTTTGCCACGTAAAGATGCCCATCAATAACTGTAGCGATAACCAGTGTGGTACCCATTCCGGCCTTCCCAGGATCACTTATTGATTCAATATTTATTATTTGGTTGGCTGATTGAATTGCCTGCTCAAGAAGCTTCACAGGCTCTGACTCTTTAGAATTGGTAACGCTGTCCACAACCGTCTCAACACATTTGGCGGAAGCATAATCCCCTGCTAGCTCGCCACCCATGCCGTCAGCAACAATATATAGATTTGGCAGATTGCCAACTCCACTGTCGCTAAAATAAACGGTGTCCTGATTGACCTTGCGTTTAATACCGACATCAGTTATCCCATAACTTATCATTAAATAGTTCCTTTCGAAGCGTCCATCTTACGCTTTCTTAATTGTCCACAGGCCCCGTCAATATCGCGACCCATTTCCCTTCTAATAGTAGCATTATTCACATATTTTTCAATCTTTTTTTGGAAAGCATAGGCCCTGTCCATACTAGGGCTGACGAAATCTCTCTCCTTGATTGGATTCACAGGAATAAGGTTTACATGGCAATTTAAATGGCCAATCAGCTGCCCTAATTCAGCTGCATCCTCGTCCCTGTCGTTGACGCCACCTACCAACGAATATTCGAATGTGATACGACGTCCTGTCTTGTTGAAATAGTATTCGCAGGCGTCAATCAGCTCGTGAATTTCATATTTGTTGGCAATAGGCATAAGCTCTGCTCTCTTCTGCTGGTTTGGAGCGTGAAGAGATATGGCTAAAGTAATGGTCAAATCCTCCTCAGCCAGCTGCTTTATGCGAGGCACAATACCACATGTGCTGACTGTGATATTTCTCTGGGAAATATTTAGACCATTTTCATCCGAAAGAAGCCTTACGAATTTAACTATGTTGTCATAGTTGTCCATAGGCTCGCCAGTGCCCATAACTACAAGGTTTGACACTCGCTCACCAGTATCCCTCTGGATGGCGTAAATCTGTCCAAGCATCTCGGAAGGAGTAAGGTTTCTAACCCATCCATCAAGGGTGGAAGCGCAAAAACGACAGCCCATTTTACAGCCTACCTGTGAGCTGATACATACAGAATTGCCGTGCTTGTAGCTCATCCAAACACTCTCCACCATCTGTCCGTCAAAAAGCTCAAAGAGGTACTTTCTGGTGCCATCAATCTTTGAAACCTGCATATCAATCTGCTTCAAAGGATGATAATTGCAGCTAGTCTCAAGCTTCTCCTTCAGGGTCTTTGGGATGTTTTTCATCTCGTCATAATTCTGTGCCAAATGCTGGTGCATCCACTCATAAAGCTGCTTGGCTCTGAACTTTGGCTCCCCAAGCTCTCCTGTGACAAAATTAGTAAGTTCTGTTAAATTTAGTGACCGAATATCGGTTAATTCTTTTTCATTACACATATAAAAAATCCATCGTGTTCATTATTTGGGAAAAGCTGACGCATTTCCTGTCTGTTAAAATCAGGGTGCTCCTTAAGGAAGGTCTCGACCTGATTTTCGTTTTCTTCTTTATTAATAGTACAAGTGCTGTAGCAAAGGGTTCCTCCATCCTTAACATACTGGCACACTGTATCTAAAATCTGCTTTTGGAGCTGTGCAAGCTCTGCCAGCGACTCTGGTGTCTGATTGTACTTGATATCAGGCTTTTTCCTGATGATGCCCAACCCAGAGCAAGGTAAATCCGCAATCACGATATCGTATTTACGAATTGAATTTTCATCTAATTTAGTGGCATCCCACTGCTGTGCGGTGATGTTAGTGGCGCCAGTTCTGGCAATGTTTTCATTGATAAGTGCCACCTTGGCATCTGTCAAATCTCTGGCTACCACCTGGCCATCTGAAGCCAGCTCTGCACAATGTAATGCTTTACCGCCAGGAGCTGCACAAACGTCAATCACATGGTCTGTTTCCTTAACTCCTGCCATATATGGCACAAGCTGTGAGGAGTAATCCTGAACATAGAAAAGCCCCTCCTTAAACTGAGGTATGGCTGCTACAGAATCAAAGCCTGAAATGTAGGCTGCCCAAGGCAGGTTCTTTGCTGCCTCAAACCTGATTCCATTAGCTTCAAGACGCCTTGCAAGCGCTATATCATCAGTCTTGTTTTTGTTTAAGCGAATGCAAAGCTTCTCTTCTGTAAAGAATCCTTTTAAAATCTCCTCAGTCTGCTCCCTGCCATAATCGGAAATCCACTTATCCACAATCCACTGTGGCATTGAATACTTTATTGACAAATCATCAATAGAAACCTGACCTTTTCCACGGGCAATGCTTCTAAGGACTCCATTTACAAAGCCTGATAATCCTGCGAAGCTACGCTTTTTTGCCAGCTTAACATACTCATTGCAGGTGGCAGAATCTGGAACAGAATCCATATAATATATCTCAAATACGCCCATTCTCATAATGGTTCTGATGAAGGGCTTCATTTTCTTGGCCTTTGTTTTGGAATACTGGTCTATGATGTAGTCCAACTCAATCTTTCGTTCCACCACTCCATTTACAAGGCGAGTGATAAAAGCTCTCTCAGGCTTTTCCAAATATCCGTACTTATCAAGCACAGCTTTCAGATAAAGGTGCGAAAACTGACCATGCTCCAAAATCTCTATTAAAGTATCAGCTGAAATCTCTCTGATATTAATCTTGTTAGTCTCTGCCATTAACAAACCTCTTGCCTACCTCAAGGCTATAGCCTCTCAGGAAATCTGATGAAGCCATGCGCTTCTTGCCTTCAAGCTGAAGCTCCACAATCTCAAGGGCTCCCTCTCCGCAGGCTACCGTAAATACGTTTTTATTTACATCAATAATTGTGCCAGGCTCTCCTGTTTTGTCCACAACTGTGGCTTTCCAAAGCTTAAGCTGCTTGCCATCAATAAATGAAAAGGCTGAAGGCCATGGGTTAAGACCACGGATAAGGCGCTCGATTTCCACTGCTGGCTTCTTCCAGTCCACATTGCCCATATCCTTGGAAATCATGCCTACGTGAGTAGCCTGTGATTCGTCCTGAGGAACAGGAGTAATCTCGCCTCTGTCAAGGGCTTCGATAGTCTTAACAGCAAGCTTTCCACCATCTAAGGCAAGCTTATCAAAGAGGCTTCCACCTGTCTCGTCAGTTGCCAGCTCAATCTCTGATTTCAGAAGCATATCGCCATCATCAAGGCCTGGCCCCATAAGCATGGTAGTGTTGCCGCTGACCTTTTCTCCATTGATAACAGCCCACTGAATAGGCGCTGCGCCACGATACTTTGGAAGCAATGAACCGTGAACATTCACACAACCAAGGCGTGGCATATCTAGAATAACCTTAGGTAAAATCTGACCAAAGGCTGCCACAACAAACACATCTGCCTCATACTGTTTTAGATACTCCACTGACTCCTCAGCCCTGATCTTTGCAGGCTGATAAACTGGAATATCGTGCTCCATAGCAAACTCCTTTACTGGAGTAGGCTGTAGCTTGCCACTACGCCCCTTTGGCTTGTCTGGCTGAGACACAACAAGAATCACCTCGTGACCAGCCTCATATATAGCTTTTAAAGTCTCCACCGCAAAATCCGGGGTTCCCATAAATACAACTCGCATCTATATTTTGTCCTTTCGCAAATAATAAAACGCCCTAAAATGACACAATAAGTGTACCATTTTAGGGCGGGTTTGTACAATTTATAACTACTCCGCTGGCTCCCAAGTCTGTAATGTTGTTATATTGCCATTTACATCAATATAATTACATACCTCATCGGAACCCTTAATACCAATTACCATCTTTCCATCACCAACAATTTCGGTCTTATTATACACCGTGTCTACACCATACTTAGAGCCGTTATCATTCCATGATATATACTCAATATCGTAATTACTTTGGTCTAAAAGATTCCCCTCTAAGTCGTAGAGATATACACCGCTTTTTCCATTTGAATCATATGCAACTTCAATATAAACCTTTCCGTCTAAATAGAAGCAATCATAAATTCCATTAAAATAACAGGTATCATTCATTCCATATGCTATAGCACCGAACTCACCTACTTCTGAGCTTTCCCCTGTGTCTACATTGTAATTGTAAAGAGTATATTTAGCCCAGGAATCGCCACCGTCTGTCCACTCTTCCTTCCAATAATATACAGTTCTATCGGCTACTATAGGCATGCAACCGTCTGCCAGCTTCTCTCCAGCAAAGTTTTCTAATGAAAACCTGTATATTTCATAATCAGAATCGTCGGTTCCTAAATATTTATCCCAAGTACAGTAGATATATCCATCATAAATACTCAGGTTTGAAAAACCATTTGTACCTTCATTGGAAATAATCTCAGTTTCTGAACCTGACTCTATATCCCTCTTAATGATTCCGGTATGACATCCACCACCATTAATAGCATAGTACAAATCAGTACCATCTACGGCACCTATGCCTGAGGTAATCTGTCCCTGAGGCTCCACAAAGCCAGGGGCTGGCTCCTCAACAATTTCCTCAACTGGTTCCTCTGTAGCTTCCTGTACAGGTTCAACAGCAACTGGTTCATTTTCAACCGCAGAAATCTCCTGCTCCGCATTGTCCCCACATCCAGCTAAAGAGAATGCAATTATGCAAGCAACCATTCCAGTAAATAATCTTCTTTTCATTTCTAACCTCCAAATAATAACAATTCAAAAGAAACAAAACGTGCATCTCAAAGGCTTTTTTAGAAGCTATATCCTATGGATTCAACTGGCGCTTCAAGATGTCGTTCAACTATGAAATTGATTATACATTTGAATGTTTTTATTTTTGTGAACACAAAAATTTGATGAACTATATTATTCTGTAATCTATGGAAATATATCATCTAAGGCCCTTTGTGGTTACTTTCCGCAAGAACTACAGTTATCAAACCATAGATGATGAACATTGGAGTGCTCACATGTCAAATCCTATTTTTCATTGGGAGAAATTTGATGTCATATTCATATTATTTCTCTTTATTCAATAGAATCATCCTCCTCCAATGTTAATTCATCCTCGAATACTATTTCTTCTTCCGTCAGAACATCATCAGTTTCTAGGTCGAAATTAAAGTTTGCCGTCTGTTCCGCAAGATATTCAAAATATGTGTCATCACGTTTAATTACATCATCAAACACTATATTATGTGCTCTAAGATATTTATCATCTGAATTTGAGATTGCAAGAGGTACAGCTACTCTCATCCCATATTTGTTTTCTTTAACTGACTCACGACCAACATTATCTATCGACTTTTTACCAAGCATCACAATCATTGGATACTTCATACCCTCAAACTTCGCCAGATAAGCCCATCTGTAAAAAATTTGCGTTGCATGAATGGATTTAATCTCCTTAATTGTATCCCCTTCATTTAAAATATCCATATGCTTATACTCATTAAGTCTATCATTAATTTCCCCGGCTAAAATCTCATCAATAATAACCGATTCTCTTGGGACAATTCCATCAGCCTTATCTTCCAGAATACTTTTGACCTGCTTAAGATTCTTCTCCTCTAGGTATCCTGGAATAACTGTGCCTGTAGCTGCTTCTATTTGAAGCTTTCTAGGCGTGTCGTACATAACATGACTTTCAGCTTTTCCGTTTTCGTTAGCAAGTAGAGTCTCTTTCCCCATATCTGTGAGCTTGCCTGTTTCTTCATCAATATGAAAATACACCATTTTCTCATTATCCAAAGCTCGTTTTATCATTTGAGGCTTCATTCCAGATAATGCTGCAATAGCCTCCTCAGATTTAATTCCAGCAGCATAAAGTCTTAGGGTTAGTAATTCTAATGCATCATAGTCTTCTATGATATATTCTTTAACCATAGCCTCTGCATCAGTAACTGGACACAGGAAAGTATGAAAATATAGTAATTTTAGTGGAGGTTCTCCTCCAAATCTCTCTAAGAATAAATCTCTAGATTCATCCCTTATTTTCTTTGAAGTCTTTTTCATTTTTTAATTCACCTGTAAATAATTATCTGATTGCAACAAGTCCCCCGCCTCATCGTTAACATGTTGCATTAACAGACGTATAAATCGCGCAAACTTTCTTTCACAAGTTGCAGAACATTCTGAACACTGCAATATGACATCCGGAGTGATAGCATTGGATTCAGTCATACCCTCACAAGGCCAAGCATCAACATCCTCATTCTTTCCAATATTCATACATTCCGAAAGATAGTCTATATCTCCAATAATAACCAGTTGCTTTTGACAGCGGGTAAATGCTACATTTAAGCGTCTCAGCTCCTTCATGAATCCTACTCGTCCACTTTCAGGTTTCTTATATGTTGTACTACGAGTAAGACTATATAAAATTAGTGGTCTTTCCTGTCCTTGGAAACTATCCAGCGATGCTACCATACTTCGGACTTGTGTCTCGGTTGCACCAGTTTTAGCTTTATTCAAGTATTGTCTTATGAGACGTACCTGCGCACCATAAGCAGAAATAATACCGATTTTATCCTCTATATGCTCTATAAAATCAATTCGTTGTTCTTCAGATTGAGCTGCTATTACACTTTGAATAATCTTAACTATTATTTTTGCCTCATACTCATTCTGGTATCCCATTTTGCTTTCAGGCTGACTTTCGCATCGTTCTCTCGAATCACTTGTTCTGATAACAACAAGTGGCCTCTCGGTGTTTGGCACCATAGGCATAAATTTATCCATATTATAGCTGGAGTAATAATTCCCTTCATAGAACCATTCAGAAATAATATCTGAAATATGGCCTGGCATTCTAAATTGACTATTTAGATTAACCAGTTTTTTAGGGTCATTTATAACCCTGTCTACCATGTCACTTACCTGATTTCTTGTATAATATCTAGCTCTTTTAGGTTCATAGTTTTCCAATACAGGTTTTAAAAATTCCTTTCGGTCCAATCCCTGCTCATTTAATTTTGCAATAACTTTGTTTCGCATAGATTCAAATATGTACTCAAAAAAGCTCATATTTAACAGATTTGTATCAATATCATCTTGCTCACATGCCTTAATAACTTCTTCATTTGCGCAAGGAGGGATCTGCTTATAATCCCCAAGCAACAGGTTTTTAGGAGCTCTACTCATTGGTACAAGGGCATTATGAATTTGAATCTGTCCAGATTCGTCTATTATTGCAACATCGAATTTCACATCAGAAAAAGCTCTGTTTGAATTAATACCAATACAGGTTGCGCCAACAATTTGACAGGTTTCCAAAAGAGCATTCTGCATGATATCATTTCTCTCATTATTAACCACTTCATTCCAGTCAATAAGAGCTTTTTTGATATTTTCTATAGACTCCTTGATTTGCATAACCCTGTCCATTTCAGACCTGACAACAAGTCTGACATTCTTGATTAAGTCAGGAAATATTGGATATACTCCAAACAGATTAGAAACAGGGCCTTTGAAATGAGGGAAAAAATTATCATCATGCATTTCTTGGATATAGGCATATACGATATCTCTAGACTCTTTAAAACTCTCTAATACTTTTGCTTCCCTGTATTTTAAAATCTCTCTTTCAAACTCTTTTACAAAACCATTGTATTGACTCACGTATTCAACATATTTTTGTCTTAATCCTTTAATAACTTTAATATTTTCTTCAATTTCAACCCTTGCGCGTTTAGCAGCTCTCCGTCTGATAAACCTTATTAGCACATTTTTTTGTTCATAAACCTTTAGAAAATTCTCATTATATGCCAGTACTCTCCTAATATCGTCCATACTATACTCAGCAAGATCTATCTCTCTCTTCATTGAAATGATTTTTTTTATACCAGCAACAACATATTCTTTAAAAGGTTTATAACTATGATATTTACTATACACATCAATGTCTAAATCCTTATAAACAAATAGTTTTTTATTATACTCCTCCAATTCTTGCTCATCATAAGCAATCGTTTTCATTACCCTATCATAATTTTCATTATAATAATCCTGCATCGACGATATTTTGTATTGAGGAAGGTACGGCTTACAGTTTTCCTGAACCTTGTTCTCGTTTCCAAGTCTCACTGTTTCAGCAACCTCTCCAAATCTTGCCAATACATTATCTACGGCAGCATTATTCTGAGATGAAATTAAAACTCTTTTATTCTGCTTAATAAAGTACTTAACCCAAAAACTAATAACAGTTGTTTTACCTGTCCCAGGCGGTCCCAAAACAAGCAGTAAATCATCAGTCAGAACCCCCTTTATAATAGCCTCCATCTGCATCTGGTTAGGTGGAAATTCCCCTGCCAATTCTTCCATAAGATATTCTGTCAAATCTTCCTGTGGCTGTTCATAACCGGCAACAGAATAATCTGTAAAAGTTTTATACATATATGATGATGGGACCTTACCAGAACCCATAGCTCTACAAACTCTCTCTCGGACCTTTTTCTGAATATCATTTGTAGATAAAACCAAATTTCCTACCCTTGGAATACTCTTATCATCTATCTGACGAGAGAATGAAATGGTAAAAATAACCGCGTCATCACTTTCATCATCAATATTTAGTAATTCGCCATGACATTTTTCATCCTCATTTTCATCTTCTATTGAAATTCTTTCCCCAACATTGAATGGATATACCTGTTCATCTTCATCTTCATCAATGATTGGATTTTCATTTCTGTAATAAAAATTATAAATAGGCCCCTTTTTATCTGTATTTACATACTCTGCCTTATAAAACTGAATCTTTGCCTGCTTAGAACGTTCCACCCAATCTTCTTTTTCAGTGTAGCTCCTAAAAGGCTTAAGAATATTTCTTACAAAACGTTCTGGTATTCTTTCCTTCTTTTTCTTATTTTCTATTTCTTCTGAATCTTCACTTTCTTCTGTCTCAAAGTAATCCGTCATGGAATCGAGAATATCCTGATATACATCTGTATCCATCGACCATGAAGTATTTTCACATTCAGGATATAGTTGACCATTATAAACAAAATAAATACCACCTGTTGGAATAATCTTAAAAACCTTGTTTTTATATAGATTTCTTTTTTTCTCTATAGCTCTTTCACCTATTAGAATTTTTGTACAGGCAAAATTGAACTTATCACTCTCTGTAAAATTAATTACAATTTTACCTGCATACAAAGAAAATCTCCTATCAGCATTTTTATTCTTCCTATAGGTAGATGTAATAAGTAGATTTTTTTTATCTTTTAATTCGCTCTGAATTATATCGAAAGTATCCCGATTACCAACTTTATTTGATAAATAAAAAATTAACCGTTCATTGACTTCCTTATAATCTCTAGAGCGTAGCTTTAAAGATTTATTTATCATATCCATCATATTTCTCTATATCCGTCCTATTCTCATCTGCATCTATACTCAAAGGGAAATCAGCAACATCATTAAATATTTCAGTTCGTACATTTTCCTTCAAAGTATCCCATTCTTCATCCGAAAAAAGACTTTTAATTGTATTTCTGATATAATTTGTATCATCCATATAACTATCCCACCCTAATATTTTTTAAATTTCTGATTATATCATTATAAGAAGGTCGCGTTTCTGGATTAAAAGAAGTCATCCTTTTAATAATTTTTTCTATATCACCTATGTGTTTAATATTTTGAAGATACTCATCTAGTTCTGGTGTTTGAATCCATTCGGTTTCTCTGGCTTTATACTGATATTCATTACCTATCTTAGGAGGAGCTCCCAAAAGTAGCTCGTAAAAAATCTGTCCTATGGCAAAGATATCCGTTTTGCTGGATATAGAAACACTTGTATTTTTCATCCCAAGCTGTTCTGGCGCCTGATAATTTGTAGTTCCTACATTTCTTATGTGATTTAGATTTGCACAGCCAAAATCTATAATATAGACTTCCCACTTTTTGTTTTTCTTATCAAACTCAATAAATATGTTTTCAGGCTTAAGATCTCTGTGAACTATAACATCGTATTTTCTATTTATGTCACGCATAATCTCACAAAGCTGAATAATAATATATTTTCTCGCTGTAATATCTCTAGCCTCTAACTTTTTCTTTTTATGTTTGTCCATCCAAACACGAAGGGATGTTCCAGGTATTCTATCCATTACAATAACATATTGACCTTTTTTCTTATCATCCCATTTCTCATAAATTTTAGGAACCTTATTTGAACACTCTGATACTAGTTTTAGAGTTTTTGCCTCTTCTTTTGAGACAGCATATATCTCCTTTGCAAAATCCTTATTTTCCAGCCTGCCATAATTTAAAACCTTAAGTAATACCGTCTGTTTATCGGGTGTTTTTGATAAGCCACACACTATACCTGTGATTTCATTTTCATATATAAGATTACTAACCTCGTAGGTAATATTAGATTTACAGCTCTTCAAGAACATCTTCCAACATCTCCTTAAAAGTTCCCAAATCTACTATAGCATCCACGGAACTTTCAGTTATATCTATAAGCAAATCTGCTAAAGAATCTGGGAATTCATCATAAATGTCATCTTCGTCTGGTTCCAACTTGACCATAGAAGGATTTTTGCAATACATCATTAACATTGCTACTGCGTATATATCAACCTTGTGCCAGTCAAAATCATCACCTATCCCCTTCCTAACATCCCTGTGTATATATGGATTTCCCTCTAAAATGTTATTCATATTCGCATATACAGTTTGCTCGTAATTCTGGATTTTAGCTGTTTCCATATTGACTATACTTGCCATGTATCCATCAACATTTGGAGTAATGATTACATTTCCTGGCTGAATATTTCTAAGTGCAATTCCACCACCAATGTTTGACAATTCAATAAGTGCATTTACTATATCTAATGCAATAATAACAATTTCTCTATCCGCAAAGCTAACATCAGTCATTTCTGATAGTAGTTTACTGTCTTCGTATACTGAATAAGCTATGTAATCCCTATCCGAGTCTTGTAGCAAATTACTTGGATAATGAACATCTAAAAGATAATTATGTCTGCCTTTATCCTGTTTAATTCTTCTCCCAGCTAGGACCCCCCTCTCTCCTAGCAAATTACCATTTTCGTCATCATCCTTTCTACTAAGCACCTGAAAATAAAAGCAATTCTTATATGGGTCTTTTACGAAATAATTATAATCTCCATAGATTACTTCATTGCCTGATTTTGGAACAGCTCTAACAACCTCGTAAAACCCAAAAGGTATTTTATTTTCATCAAAAATAATCTCTTCACCCTTGAAATAAACTTCAGCCATAATATCAAATAAGCCTTTTACAGACTGGATAGCTTGATCTACATTCTCCTTCCTCACAAGGTGAAGTTTATATGCCTCTTTATCATGTACTTTATTTCCATTTAACCTAACATTATCAGCAGCTTCTTTATTCAAAAACACCTTATTTATCAGGCATGTCTCTATTTGTGTTGCTAAATTCACTATACCTGAATCATTGCGTAACACTTCCAAACCATTCTCCTTAATTAAAGAAATACAAAGTGCCTCAATAGCTGTTCTTGCATTTATCATGGCATTGTATGGGGAAAGGTATATATTTCTTTCTGCTGCTTTTGCAGAACCTAGGAGAGCATCTTTCCTTAAACTTTCTATATTATCAAAAACATCAAAATTCATCTTTTTACCACACCTTCCTATTTTTATATCATTGCATTTCTAATAATTGTTTATATCTATCAGGATATTTTATCTTAAAGTATCTAACGTCACGTCTCCATTCAGACATATCATAGCAATTATAGCTGTGTTTTATTCTATAACTTTCTGAAGAATATTCATCTATGCCATTTCTAATGTCATCTCTTTCTAGCATTTCAAACGCATACGGAGTAATAAGCTTTACTACTATCAAATAGTTTTCAAAAGTACAATCCAACTCCTCATATGCGCTTTCAATTTTTTTCTCAACTAATTTTGTTATATACTCACTTGTCATATCAATTTCTGGTAAAGGAATAATCTGACTATCTACCCATTCAGCAACAAACCCTTCATGTTCTCTTATGTATTTATTTATAATTTCAATATCTTGTTTTCCATATTTAATCCATCGTATGTAGCCAAAAACATTATCTGACTTCGAATATATTTTCCCATAATTATTTAACATAATTTCTTGTGATTCCAACCCATCAATGCAATCCATTTCCAAATAATAGCTATTTTCCCCTTTGTTGCTAACACTCTTAACTTTATATACCTGTATATTAATAGGTGTCCCATCATAAAGAATGCCTATTTTGTGATTTAGTGTTTCGTACGAATCATAATATTGGGCTTTCTCTAAAAACTTGAATAATGGAATACCTTTTTTTCGTACAAAATATATTCTTTATCTATACATTCTTTTAACAGCATCTCTCTAAACCACTTATCATAGTCTTTAATCTCTTCTTTTCTTATCCTGAGATTAAAATCGGGGCGGTCTATTGGGCTTAATTCTACAGAATCTTTGAAAGTATATTTATTTCTCATTTCAATAAGTCTTTTATTATCTGAAATATGCAAATAAATAGCAATCCCAATGATAGCAAAGGGCCATCCAAACATTAGCAATAACTGTAATATTAAAATTAAATTATCTAACATAAATTTTGACATCTCCTTTTGGAATACAATCTGTAATTACTTCTTATTACCGCAGCATAACTTATACTTCTTTCCACTTCCACAAGGGCATAGTTCATTAGGATATACTTTCTATTTTTAGATTATACTTCAACGGAAATATTTTTATTTTCCAAAAGATTTCTTACATTAATATCTCCAAAATATTCTCTAACTTTTGGATTGTTTTTATAAATAGATTGAGCTATTCCAACATGCCTAAGGCTCATTTCTTTCTCATCATTATCAGCATAATACATTGATAGCGTATAATGAACATTACAAACATCAACTAGCAACTCTGTTGTCTCTTTATAAATTGGTAACATCTTATATTTTTCATATTGCTCTAAAGCACTTTCCAAATACTTTTTTGCTTGTTCAACTTCTCCGTCATTATAGATAAGAATTCCGTATGCGCATAGGGCGCTAATATATAACAACTGATTATGAGAATAAAACTCATATTTTTCATACAGTCCATAAACATAAATGATTCGACGTAAGTACTCTGCTCCCTTTTTAGATAACTTGTAAAAATCCGTGTTTATACAACACATGTATGTATAATAAACTAAAACTATAGCAGGCATATAACTTACTAAATATTTGCAATTTTTTTATCATTTTCTTCAATAGCATCTAATATTTCTTGGTACAGACTATCAGCTTTTAATAACATATCATTTAGAACAATAACAATCTTTTTCTTACGTAATTCAAGTATTTCCATCCGCAAAATACTAGTCTCGGCGTATAAATTACCGTAAAATCCTCTTCGTTCCATATAGAAATCTGTCAAATACTGATTTAAGTTAGGTAGTCCATATTTAATCTTTATTTTTTCTGAAACAAATTCTTCTGTATGAAATACAATCTCACTAACTGCGCTATCGATGAATTGGCAAATAGGATCATCCTCATGATTGTCCTTATTTATTTCCTTTAATTTTATAAGAAACTGTGCTGCATCAGCTAATCCCTCTTGATAACGAGCAGAATTTTCAGCATCAATCAAACAGCCTTTGATTGAACTTTTCTTATTATGCTCTCCAGAATTTTATAATGCTTTTCTTCCAACCTACTTTTAGAACGTATATACGAAAGAGAAATTATAACAGGAATCTTTAATGATAATTCATAAACATCACGCAATTGCAAAACTGCCCCGTATGTTTGTCCTTCATCAAGAAGTAAAAATATTCTTTCATACTCTTTCCTTATAATTTTGGGATTATTTTCATACAGCTCAGTATCTAAACATTTAGCACTTGCTCTTGACCATCTTTTGTTTTCTTCAAATCGCAATTAGTGCCACATCTATGACAATAAATCGCACCTTCTATTACTTCATTTTTGCAATGTGGACAAATCATACTTTTACCTGTTCCCTTTATTCTACTTCTTCTTTCTAACCCAAACCGTGAAAATAACTGTTACGACAACAAGGACAATCCATGGTCCGATTTTCCACACTAAAGCCGTCTCATTTTCGAAATTAACTATTGTCGCAAATCGTAAGAAACCTATTTGGAATAGTGTAGATATAATGATAAATGGTATGGTAACAAGTGACAGCTTATCAAGATTTCCATATACTGTATCCTTTGTATGTTCTGATACCAAAGACATACTTTCCTTTACATCAGCCTTTAACACATCCACTCTCAGCACCCTGTATATAAAATCATATATGTCTGACTCCAGTTGGGAATCTATACATTCATTTGCCTGCGCTTTTGCCAACAAACGTATCAGTTCCTCGTTTTCCCTCGTCAGCTCCCTACGCTTTTTATTTTGAAAATCTCCAATAAAACGTCCTATAGATTTAAATGATTCTCTCTGATATAGAACCTGAGAAAACAAATTGATAAATTCGCTGTTCTTTATGGAAATCACACTGGTCCAATCCAACATTCCATTTAATGATTTTCTGTCATCCTGGACATCTGATGTAGCCACAAATAATACACTACTAGCCTGATTAACATATAAATGTGTGCGATAATCTATTCTAAAAACCTCTGCCTCGGTTTTATCGATGTACCCACCATCAGATAAATTCATAAAATAGGCATCAAGAATATTGTAATTATGCGAAATCAGAGATGAGTCCACCTCAACCAGGACTAATGGATATTCGGAGTTCTGTGTATTCTTTATATCTCCGCCAATAGTTTCAGTAAGCTTTGTCAGACTTACAGCATCATTAAATTTCTTTGAAACATCATACTTTATTCCACCTGATTCTATGGACAAATCATAATTGACGACATAGGTTTGCCTAACCATTTTGGTAATATTTTTAAGTACCTCAATCATCTCTTCAAAAGGAATCAAGGAGCCCTTTTTTCCCGGACTATCGACTATATCGTATTCAGCCGATACAAACCAGGGATCATTAGTCATTGCAAACGGCTTTTGCGTGAACACACTACTCTTGCCATCACCTCTTGGTTTACTGTAATCCCTGTTTAAAACACCTGTCCTTTCATAGAAATTCCTATCATATATCTGCTCTAACTGTTCATACATTTCAGCCACTTCACGAAGGGAATATTTCTCATAACCATCAATATCTCTGTTGATAGCAACTATTGCCGATTTTTTTCCATCATCAATACTGGGTACAAATGTTAATACTGCACCTTCATTTCTTGCAAGCTGATAGGAGGTACTAGGTGAAGTAGGGACATCATTCCAGATTGCAGCTTTAACATCTTCTACATTACCCTCCTTCGTCCAAATCTTTATATTTTCTATCACAACACGGTTTTCTATTTTATCACGCTCATAACAATTGTTTGCTTCTACAACAATTGTTTCATTTATAATCGACGCAATTTCATCATTTAGACAATCTGGATATTGCCATTTATAGAGATTAAACCAGCATCCCTCTTCAATATATTGTTCTTCTATATCAACAATTCTTCTAATCCAGCCAAGAGCTATCTCCACCTCTTTATTAAATAAATCATAAGTATTTACGATTCCAATTTTCTCTCTGACTGGTTCAATATCTATATTACATATCAGAGCATATAAGGTAGCTACATCAACTACCTTTTCCTTTCCGCAATCTATATCATTTACATAACTTGTAATTATGGTACCTAACTTCGTATTTACAAATCGATTACAAAATTCATCCTTCCCGTTATCAAAGAAAAACTGCAATAAAAATGTTGCAAAAAGCGCATCTGTATCTGGATTTCTATGAAGAAAAATTCTAACGGGAGATTCTGAATCTAATTCTTTTCTAGTCTCATCCATTAGGTCGATTTTTTTCATAAGAATATCGACAGTGCTATTGAAATTCTCTTGGTAGCCATGATGATCAAAAGTGCCTAATTCTATTTTGTTTCCAACGTCTAGCCAAATTTCATTATTGATACTATTACCAGAATCCCTAGTCTTTCCATGTTCTACAAAAGTATAATCATACTTATATGCCATAGCTGTCCTCCAGATTTCTATCCAAGGCAATATTGCATATCTACAGCCAATCAGAGAAATCTCTAACATAAATGCTAATGATTTTATAAATACGAATAGTAAAGCCTTAACTGTACATATAGCTTAACTTCCTATGTAGATGTGCCTTTTTTTCTTCAACAGTTTTCAATACAACTCTATCAGGATTAAAGAACTGAAAATGCTCATCCATTTTTTCATATAGTTGATTATATGATTCATTAGACTTCTCAGTATTTCCCATACATTCCCATAAATATGCTTTTCCCATAAGGCCTATAGCACTAACTATAGAATTTTCACTAGTTCCGCTCACCCTAGTAATCTTCTTACGGTAATCTTCTGCAAGTTCGTTCTTTCCCAATCTATATGCAAGCAGACCCATATATTTATATATCAGTTGCCACGGATGAGTTTTTTTTCTCCTTTCATCTACTGAATTTAACAATTCCAGGATATCATCCCATACTGTTGCTATATCGTTTTCTGAATAAAACTTGTTCAATCCTTTTAAATAAATGAGCAGGCCAAAACTAATATTAATATCTTCCTTGCCAGCTGATATCTTCATAGATTCAATTTGGTTTTTAATAGAATTAAAGCCATCATTATAGTCTGTCATTGCAAGCATAAAATCTTCTCTATTTCCAGCATCTACCAAATAATGCAAACGATAAGATTCAGTTATTTTTCGATTAGCCACGTTATCTTTCATAAGCTTTAAAGCATCATCAAAGAACATTTTTGCCTCAGGACTTCCAATATAAGCTGCAGCCTGTCCCGCTTGACTAAGAGTCTTGGCAAACTCAAGCTTTCCAAAATGATTTTTCTTACGACTACCTAGAGTTTTCTTTGAAAGCTCATACATTCCGCCAGCTAATTCTAATGTCGTCCTAATTACATTTAATGCCTCCTCATAAGCAAAACCATCTAAAAGGGCGTTACTATATCGGTTTCGAGTACGAATATACTCTTCCATATCCACAGCATAGGCATACTTTTCACATTTTGAAAAATATTCAGCAGCTTCTATATATTTACCATTGTGACAATTTGCAACTATACCTATGTCATTTATTCCGTATAGAATTTTCGCATATCTTTCATTTTTAGGTACTACTCTTGCCACTTCTTCCAATGCTTCAAAAATATAATTAGCTTCATCATTATTTAGAAGATTTGTCATATAGGTTGAACGCAATTCTGATACTGCTTCACTTAGAGCATGTGGTTCTTTACCTAAAGAAACATCATTTTTAGTTTCTTTTACCATCTCCTGTTTTACATATTCTGACCAATTCTTCTTATATACTGAAGCCTCTTGTGTTTTTAGGATATTAATAGAATACAATTCTTTCAACGCATCATAGTATTCATGAACCTCCATATCTCGCCATGCCCGTCTAAGATATTCATCCACGTTATCATAAGCAAATATAAGCTGAGGTTCTCCCATTATATTTATTGCTTTCTGCAAAACGTAACCTACATCATTTTTCTTATTATCATATGTCAATACAGAACAAATGGAATCTGCTAAATATAAAAATGTCTGATCATAGGCGTATTTATCTTCATATTTGATACTATTCACATAAAAAGAATCAATAATAACATTCTTACTTTGTGACACAAGCATTTGTTCTGACATGATTGTCCGAAAAACATCAGCATTCATCAATATGTAATGCTTTAGGTTATTATCCTGATTCTGATTCCCATTTTTTGAGTAATAACCAGAAATTTTTTGCAGTTCATAATCCTGTTGATACTCATAATCTACATCAGCACTGCTTCTAGTTGCTATATCTAATGCATATCTGTTGCCATTAGGAAAGAACGGATTATGAAAAATCAAATGTTCCACCGTCTCTGAAGCCATATGATAATACACATTTGAAGCGATGCCATCCCTGAAAAATCTATCCTCTTCGTTTTGAAATAAGCTATTCTTCCCTTCTTGACTCTTTACAACAGCACAAATTGTGTATTTTCCTTTTCTATCTGGAATATCTAAGTGTTGTACATTCTTTAGCTTTGCACCTTCAAAAGTTCCATCTTGCAAAAACTCTTTTAAATGTCGAGCTACCATTTCTTTCACTTTGTTAACAGGCTTATTGTTCCTCCCATATATATAATGCAAATAATCTGGGTATTTTACTTTCTCAGATGCTTTCGATATTCCATTATTCACCTCATCTATAACAGCCTTATAAAAAGACTCCACTCTATCTCTTTCATAATCTAATTCACCCTCAATATTTTTATCATCAAAAAGTATGCCACCTATCAAAGTTGTATCCACACTTTTGCCACTATCGATTTTTTTCTTCTCTTCACTTGCCTCAAATGTTCCTGCTTCATCCAATGCAATTTTGATCATCTGCTTCTCCTCTGTAAAACATGTTTTTCTGTCCAACTACGATGCTATTTTACCAACACTTTGTGAAATAACTGTAATATCACATAATACAAATTCTATTGTTGTATAATAACATTGTAATAAATTAATTTGTTTATACATTTCAAACTTAAAAAGGAAGATAATAATGGCCAAAAGCAGTCAAAAAGTTCAACAACTATTTTTGAGTTACTTAAGGGAACATCCAGGTGAAGGTATCTCTGCGAAAATTTTTAATAGTATTGCAAAAACTAATAGCAGAACAGTCTTTCTAAATGTTCGGAAAGACCTAGAAGACTACGGCTATGAATTCGAAAGCTACAAGATTGGTAAAGAAGCTTTCTATAGAATTAATAACCTAACTTCCCTTGCCACATATGAAGTTGCATCTCCTGATGATTTCTACAAGTACATCATACTAGAAACATTGAATCTCAACAGGACGGGTATGCTTTTGGAAAATCCCATTAATCGTGCTGACAGAAGAGGCATTGTTTTAACTCACTCTCAAGATAGAGATACGTATCCTTTTCTAATGGATCATCTTTATGATATAGAAGAAGATCCTGATGACTATGACCTGATTCCTATAAATATTAAGGAATCAAAATTCCGAACCCTTCTGGCCGAAATGGTTACAGAAGGTTCAATTACTGCTACAAACGAACCCCTCATAGGAACAGTCTATCGCCCAAACAACACCGAGGAGGTTTTCTCCACTCAAGCTTTGATACACGCATTGCAAATACTGGAACAAATTCCAGAAAAGCATAAAAATTATCCTATTTTAAGCTCAGCCAAAGACAAAATATCAGTGGAGTTATCTCACAAGATTAGTAATGTTGATGAAAATCCCAATTATATAGTCTATGGCAGGAAACACACAACGTTTTCTTCTATCATGAAAGAGCTTAGTATATTAAGTGGAGCTAATTACAAAAAATGTATTATCCACATAACTTATACAGAAAATGGCCAGGTAGTAGAAACCGATTTTGCAGTTGGTAAAGTTGTTTTTTCTGAAATATCTGGTGAAACATATTTTCTAGGAAAGAGAGTACCAATAAACGAAAAAGAACTATATTCCCATATTCCTCTCTCAGCGTTAAATAAAGTAGATAGTACTAGCTCACCTAATTTGGAATACAACAAAGTGAAATACTCAAATTTTATTCACTATATGCTCGACATTAGTGTAAAAGAGCCTGTTCCATTTGAAGCCACATTTGCCACAAAATATCTTAATACAGAAAGAAAGCTCCGGCGTCTAACTGAAAACAGAGGAGTTAATAATCATACGCAAGGAGAGCGAATTCACCCTGATGAACTCACCTATACAGATGAAATCTCCGACTTTTGTACACTAAAGTCTTATTTATTAGGATTTGGCAGAGCCTGTGTAGTTAAAGCACCTAACCTGCTTGCCAAAGAAATAAAGTATGAAATAGAACAAGCTCTTAAAAATTATCAGCAGGAGGGTTTTGATGTCCAATAATTACTCTATAGCTCAAAATAGAATTGACTTATACTTTACCTGTTTACCATACAATTATGGGATCGAAGAATTTTTCAATACAGGTAAATCTATAAAATGGTTTTCAGATGAATATAACATCCCTATCTCTGTCATTCGAAAAGACATAATATCAATTCTTAACGCCTACTCAAGGTATGACTCAAGATATGACACTGTTTACCTGGTTATTGAACCATTGGATTACGATATGCCTGATGATACTTTATCAGATGTTTGTGACCAGATAATACAAGGCATGTGGGATGAATTACCCCTTGTTAGCAATATTCCAATCAATTATGAGGAGCACTCTCTTACACTTACAGCCGAAGAAATGAAAGCACTTGATGAGGAGTTTAAATTCGATTCCAAGGTGGTAGATTTCGATATTAAAAAAAATTTCAAGTATTATGCAGCTCCAGAGGATTTGTATAACACTCTAGAGCTTATTAATGATGCGATAGATAAACACTATCAAATAGTCTTTTCATATATTTCAGACAATCACAGAAAGAAAAACAACAAGCAATCAATTTTCAAACAAATTTCACCAATCAAGATAATTTATGACAACGAAGAAAATCTATATTCCATACTTGGTCTAGAGAATGGTAATTATGTTGTTTACAACATTGATGAATCACTTATAAAAGCTTCATTGAACGCTTATCCAGATTATCCATGTGAGCCTTATGATTATGAAGCTTTAAATGAGAAAATTCCGCACGTATGGAAAAATGCCTTTGACCAGAAAAATCCTACACACGTTAAGGTAAAATTTTCTAAAGATGTCTTCGACTCTGTTAGAGATGATTTAGTATTTCGTAATCCCGAAAAAACTCTATCGGAAATATCTGACGGATATTTCTTTTTTGAGGATGATATATATGGTGTTGATGCTTTTGATGCCTGGGTTAGAACCTACGGCTGCAAGGCTGTTATTATAGAGCCAAAGAGTCTTGCTAAAAAGAGAATAGAATCCCTTAAGAAAACTCTTGAGCTCTACGCAAACATTGATTGATAAATCGGGTCTTCCAATGTCTGATACCTTCTTCCTACTATTGGTTTACTTCCTCTACGGAATACAATTACCTGCTCCAATGGTAAGGAATAGATATCCTCTACAGGAAGATTGACCCTCTTAGAAATATTGTGGCAGGTCATATCATCCATTCCACCCATATAAACGTACGTGTCACAGTTATTGATTATAGTTATCGCTTCAGCTCTAGAATACATTGATGAAAGCTGTGTTTCACTCTGAAGCAGAAGTGTAACACTGATTCTTTTTGCACAGAAAATAGAAATATACTCTGCAAAATCAGGTATTCTGCCACCTGTAGCAAAATCATCGCATATAATATGTACTGGAATAGGTAGTTCTTTATTAGGCAATGATTCTGCATACTCAAATAACCGCCTAAACAAATCGGAATAAAAAATATTCAATAGTTTATTAGAAAATTTATTAACAGGAGAAGTTGTAACAAATAATACTGTCTTCTTTCTGCCCAGAGACTTAAAGGATATTTCCTTACCATTTCTGGTCATTTGCAAGTATTCACTATCCAGAAAATCATCTGCCACCGTATTAAGCATTGACGATATACATGCACTGGTTCTTGATGAATTAACACTAATAGTTTTCCATTTTTGAGTAGCTATATTATCTGGAAATCTCTCATCTGTCTCCTCAAAAATATTGTCAATATTTGAAGTACATTTATTACTAGAATTTAAGTTTAATGTTAATGTTCTAAACAAAGCATAGAAATCATTCATAGACGGCCTTTTATCTGTATCTATGGTATTTAACCGTACTAGCTCCAACAATGCTGTCAAAGCATTAGAGGTGGATTCTATCCAATATGGTGTTTCCCTACCTTTATCTATATTTTCAACCATAGCCCTAGCAATGAAGGATACGTCTTTTTCACATTCAATATGCTTCAATGGATCATACGCAGCTTCACTTTTTGTAGGTTCTGCAAAATTTAAATCTATTACCTCGTATCCTCTCTGGCGGAACATTTCAGCATACTTGTCAAACAATGTTCTCTTTGTCAGGTTGACAACCAGACTTCCTTCAAAGGTATGTAGGAGCATGGGTTCCACTATACTAAAAGTCTTTCCACCACGAGTCGGTCCCACTACTACTTTATTTTCATTAATTCCAGTTTCCTCCATGGCTGTTGGAAATGTATAACCATCAGCAAGACATACTCTATTCTTACTCATACAAATACCTCCTTATATTTTAAGAATACTCTCTATTCCCACTACTTCATCAGCCAATCCAAACTCAATAGCTTCTTCTGCTGAAAAATAATGGTCATAGCTAGTAGCCGCTTCCATTTCATCTATTGTTTTTCCCGAGTGTTTACAAAGCAATTCATTTATCTGTCTTTTAGTATTTTGTAAAGTATCTGACATTGACTTTACAGATGAAGCTCTCCCAACTACTCCATTCATAACAAGAGGTTCATGTAACATTATTTTTGAGTGTTCAAGCATATATCTCTTTTTACCTGCCGCGAATATAATAGCTGCCATACTATAAGCTGTTCCAACACAATAGGTTTCTACTGGGGCCTTTGATGTACATATAGCATCATATATAGCCATTCCATATATCACAGAGCCACCTTCACTTGTTATCATAATCTTTATTGGAGTTATGTTGTCCCTTCTATTAAGTGATATTATTTTTCTGATAAAGTCGGAAGCTTTTTCTGCGGTAATTTCACCTTCAACATATAGGATTCTATTCTCATATTCCATCGACTCTAGTGGAATTAATGTCGTTCCCGTTGATGTCTTCTGTGGTATCATCATCGTCATAATCAGATTCCTCCGTTTCTTTTATAAATATTTCCTTTATTGCAAAATCCAATCTATCCTTCATTACAATGCTAAATTTTCCTGATGGAGACTGCTTATATTCTGAAATTGTACCCCTTATTATTTCCAAACCTCTTTCGTGATATTCCCTACTTCTGGTAATAAGACGCCTTTCATAATAGTTTAGCCAGGCCTCTTCTATTCTTTTCTCTGTAATTTCTCCTATATATCCCTCCATGAGTACTAATCTCTCTAATCCTTTTACAGAGTAAGTTTCGATTTTATCCATAATATACACCTCCCTTCGGATGCAGGTGACCACCTGCATCCTCTATATATTTACCTACCAATCTCCTTAGGCTGCCTTTGGCTTGCAGCAGACAAGATACTCCTCTGCAGCTTTTTTATCCTTGCTAATCTGATATCTTGTCAGAAGGACAAATACGATAGGAAGGAACAAGGCGATTGATCCTGCTAAGCAGAAGCCTACACCTCCGACAAATAAATCAATCGGGAAGATCGGAATTATAAACCAAGAAATCATTGTCACTCTCCAAAACATCTTTAATGC
>JAEEGL016691296.1_pt1 | contig 31447 bp, 36 predicted proteins | sample 9134231 | NCBI WGS metagenome assembly JAEEGL01 (sample SAMN16246548, study PRJNA631951) | gut metagenome | biome: gut microbiome; feature: rumen; material: fiber-attached | host: Bos | place: Iran: Karaj | collected 2018-10 | reverse complement strand
CTCGTCTATAGGAACAACCGTCGCGCCGCTTTTTTCCATCTGTTCGGCGAACTGGCAGATATGAAACAGAGAGAACGGACCGACGCCGCGGTCCATCTCGAAATGCGCATCATCCACATAGCGGCAGTGCTTTTCCAGTGTCTCTCCGTCCGGGAATGTGATCCGGATCCTGTCCCCGTCGCGGATGCGGAACTCGTCCTGATAGTGACTGTCGATGAAGCGGATTCCGTTCTCCGCGTTCGCCATATGCTCATCGAGCCAGTCTTTCTTGCAGCACCAGACGTAGGCTTCGTAATCGTCGGGGAAGGTTTGCAGCGGAAAAGAGCGGTGTACTCGTCCGAATCGATCCGGAAACCGTGCCATTCCCCGTCCTCCGGAAGGATAGCTTCCTGTTTGTCCCGGAGGAATTCCGTCAGTTCCTTCCTCCCGGCGAGCGGTCTGTTACCGTCGCCGAATCTGAGATCATTGATGACGTCGTCGAACTGCTGCCGGAATTTGTCGGATTTCAGAGACAGGCGACTGTCCTCCCAGGTGGAATAGAATTCGTCGCCCTGCCTCCCGAAGTCGATGCGAAGCCGTCCGATCTGCCCGGTCTGTCCCACGATCTGTGCGGACTGCGGGTAGAAGTAGAGGCGTTCACTGCCGGTCCATGGTTTGAGTTGAGTTTGCATGGTGTAGTCCTTTCTTTTGAAATTTGAGAACAAAAAAAGCCGGCTGAGTTGTTAATTCAGCCGGCTGGGCGCCAATGTGTTATTCTTTTGTGTTTCTGTGGTTCCATCTGTGAATCGCGGCCTGTGTTGGTTACATTGCCGCTTTCGACACAGAAATTTAACAATCATTATTCTTGAAAAACGGGGATTTCACTTGCCTGAAAAGGTGAAAAATGGGGTCTTCTCCAGTCCAATTCCGGGTGAAATCCCCCAAACCCCGAATTGCATCTATTAATTTCGACAGAAATCCGATTTTTGAAAAACCGAGAAAAAGGTCGAAAAAAGGAGAAAACCGGCGATAATCGCCGGTTTTTTGAATTGCATCTTTTTAGAACGCAATCCATGTGGCTTGTGATCCATTTAGATGCAATTCCGGCACCCGCGCAACCGTTATCGCTCTTTTGGGGGATTTTGAGGCTTTTCGGGGCTATGAATTGCATCTTTATAGGACCACTTCTGTTTTTTCTTCGGCTCGCTTTGCGTTTACAAGTGGTACTAAAAAGATGCAATTCGCACTTCGACACTCAAAAAGGCCTGTTTTCGGACCAGAAGAGACTTTTTCATTTGCTATCATGTCCAGGGTTCACCGTTATGAGAGATACCAAATACCCCGGAGCGGTTTCAGGGTCGATGTTCGGATGATCCGACGGCTCAGGAATATCGTCACCGTCTTCCTCCATGCCGGAGAGATGAAGCAGCAACGCGTCTTGCTCCAATCAATCCCGAATGCTCCAAAGGTAGAAGTCTATCTTCTTCACATCACTCATCCATATGTATCCCGGAAATGTCCGGTCAAATTCTACAATGCAATCCCTTCCGTTTTCGGTCTGGAGAAAGCCATCATACCAGCTGATCATCTGTTCATAGAGGTCGACCGCGCATTTCAGCTGATCTTCTTTTGTCCTGCCTTTCATGTTCAGGCAGAGGTTCTGAACAACATAACGATCCCAGATCGGCAAATCAGCATTGATCGTCGCAAGCATCTTACTGGAGAACGATGCTTCGATATTCCCGGTTGCCTCATACATCGTCCTGATAATCGACTCAAAAGAAGGACCATTGTCCTTTGCCTTTTCGAACAGATCATAAAATGATTTCTGCCACTCGGCGTTTCTGCGTACTCTGTAAAATCCGTTGAAGGCCTTCTGGAAATCTCGGTCAGAGGAAACGTCCGTCTTCCGGACCATCTCCATGATCTGCTTGTATTTATCAAAATCCATGCTCTTAGCGATGCGGGTTTCTATGATTTTCTTCGCGTCAATGTAAATCATTTTTCGGATCCCTCTTAATGGAATCTTGAATAATCAGCGCAACAGTATTTATCAAACCATTCAAAACAGTATCACCTTTTAGGTCATACTCATTTTCTGCACAGGGGTCTTCGTCATCCGACTCGTCGAGGTCATCGACGTCGTCGTCCGACTTATCATAGTCATCGGCGGCGTCATCCAAATCATAGTCATCCGAATCAAAAATAACTTTGGCATCAGATTCTCTTTCTTCTTCCTGAAGAATATCGTCTGCTGTCAGATAGTCGATCAGATCGTGATCGCCGTCACCGTCGAAATCGGGGACAAAACCAAATAAGTCGTCATCTCCGTCGAACATCGTGAATCCCCCTTTCATCGGTGATACTCCTGTATGAACTTTAACGCATGTTCCAGTTCAGTTCTTTTTTGATTATATCACCTGTCCTTCAATCTGTCAAGCCTTCGCGGTCAGCTTCTCGATATAGCACTTGTCAGCTTCTCGATATAGCACTCGCTGACTTTTTCCACACACACTTACCGATGTCTGAGTTTGGTCCATATGAGCAGGACGACGGCGCAGTACGATGAAACATTTTTCCGCTCGAGCTTGAGCCGTGCCCGAAGTATATCCTTTGCCAAATTGAGAACACCATTTCCTGTAATGGAGTTCTCAAGGTTCAGAGCGCGCGAACGAAATGGGTTCAACTTGACATAAAGCTTTCTTTCGTGTATAATAACAAAAATGTGAAAAAACGAACCTGGAGGCATTTGTGATAAAGAAAATTGTATCTATAGCAGTTGTTTGTTTACTGCTTCTGTCATGTATGACAGTATTTGCGTCTGCTCAATCCGATTCCGCAAACGGTGACTGGAGTCAGAAAAGTGTTATTCTCAAGAACACATCCGAAGCAGAATTGACCGTTCGAGTCGGAGATATTGACGCATGTAACGATGAGAGCGCGGTTTCTGATAACGGATATGACCCGTTTACCGCAAAGAGTCAATATGCTCACGGTTATCCGTGGCCGAAAGATGAAACCGATCCGGACGGAACCGACCGTATTTTTGTCGGTTCAAAGTGGAAAGGCGAAAGCACTGACGGATACTCTTCAAATTATTTCGAATTCAAAAACGGGAACGACTCTGAGAATGCATACGGAGACGGCGCTCTTATTTTGACAATGGAATATGACGTTTCTGAAATTGCGGTAAAAAACGTAATCCTTCAGCTTTGCATTGACGACTTTCAAGCCATTTCATGGGAGAGTAATTTCACAGTAACTCTGAATGGGAAAGATGCTCCGTTTATTGCTGAACTTCTTAACCACACGGATCAGACCGGACCGACGGCGTATATTGTTTCGGCAATCATCCCTTCCGGATTCTTTGAAGAAATTGCTTCCGGAAAATTGGTGATTGTTATTGATGAAACAACCGGGGTCGGCGATGGCTACGCGATTGATTTCGCCAAACTTCTCATCAACTATAATGACAAAGTCTTCACAGGAAAGTTCACCGGAACCACAGAACCCGGCGCGACGGTCCGACTCCTTGGTACTTCCACTGCTGTTACCGCCTCTTCAAATGGGGGATTCTCTTTCAATGCGATTCCCGGCATCAATGCGGTACGAGCCTCAAAAAACGGTTTTGTTGAAAACTATGACAGCGGAATAGTTCTCAGTTCGGGAACCGAGTGGGAAGCCGTTGTTCCGCTTACAGAAGGGAAAGGCACTCCTGACATTGACTTTTCGAAATTCGGTGTCGCAAGCGGAGAAGAAAATAACAACGGAAACTCGTCAACGCCAAATCCCGACGGAAACGGAACGGGAACTCAGAACAATCCCTCAAACCCTGAAAAGAATGAATGCTGGCTCTGCCACTTCTGCCCGCAGCCTCTCGGACTCTGCATCTTTATCTGGCTGCTCATCATATTGGTTGTAGTAATCATTATTGTGGTTATCATCGCTGCTTCTAAAAAGAAGAAAAAAGACGAGAAGAAATAAAACAGAATAGTTGCTCACTGTTCACCAATCAGCCTCACTACCGGGAGTTCCTCCCACATTATCCTTTCAACCAGTTCGTCGCGGGGATCGTCAGGCAGTTTTATGAATTCGCCGACGTCCTTGTCGTCAAATCCGCCGTAGAAATGCTCCCACGGCTCTTTATAGCACGGGATTATTCCGATTTTTCCGTTGCCGGAAAGGTACTTTTCAATCAGCGCGCCGGAGTAGATGTATACCGGAATGCAGTTCTTGCGAAGCACGATATAGAACCGGGCAGCTTCCTCCGGGCAGCAATATACGTTTTGAGCCAGAGACAGGAAGTACCCTTCATTGTCCTTGCGCACATATAGATGGAGTCGCGTTCCGGAACTGCCTGCGATGGCTTCCCAGAGGTGACTCAGGTTCTTGATCACCAATTTGTCCGGGGTGTCGTACCACTCGTCAAAAGCTTTCGGCGAATCCGGATCAAGATCGAGCAGACCGCCGTCTCTGCCGTCGGCGTGGCGCTTATACATCTCGAGAGGTGTTTTCGTTTCGTATCCTTCGAGCTTGTTCGCGGCGTAGCCGAGCTTGCTGATTTCCAGATATTTGTTTACGGTCATCTCCTTGATTCTGCCGAGCGGCTTGTGATCACCGTCCGCGCCGCTTTCCGAAAGCAGTTTCGAGAATTCAGCGCATTCCTCACGGCTGAACGTCTCGAAATGCCGGGCTTCCGCGTCGGGATGCAGCTTCCAGTATTCCTTCGCCGGAATGACTCCGGTTCTGTACTTGTACGGGAGCGTTTTCCGGATATAGCTGTTATACTCGCCTTTGCGGAGCAGATCAAGCGCGTTTTCGACTTCGGATATCATCCATTCGAGATATTCGGAGATATCGTGCTCCCATCCGTTCTTTTCGGGATTGATCTGTATGACCGCCTCACCGTTTAAGAAAACCCTGCGCCAGTCCTGGTACTGTATCGTTGTGAGTTCGTAGTAATAGTACTCGTCCGGATAATCCAGGCGCCAGTTTTTCTCGAACTGTTCGCGGCTTTCCACTTCGCCGTCTTCATGCAGTTCATCGTAGTCGCCGTAGTCGTCAAGCGTTCCGCGCTCGGCCCTGATCCACACCGTACGCCGCTCGTCGGAGCCGCAGGGTTCAATTTCGGAGAGAAGTGAATACAGTCTGTCGAGCAGCCCGGCGCTCTTTTTGTCCAGGGTGTATTCCTCTCTGTGATAGCGAAACTTAAAACTGTCTATCTGAGGTGCATACATTTGTATCATCTCCTTCTGAAATAAGGATTAAAGGCGTAACAAAAAAAGCGCAGCGATTGGAGGAATAAGATCATGAACGAAAGAGAAATCACTGTAATGGATAAAAATAGTTCCGAATATAATCAGTTATTGCTGAACGTAGGTGAAACTCTTGAACAGGGACGCCAAAAGGCCATTACTGCAGTAAACTCTGCTATGGTCCAGACATACTGGGAAATCGGTAGACAGATCGTGGAATATGAACAGCATGGCAATGAAAAGGCTGAATATGGGTCTGAAGTCCTGAACAGACTTTCAAGGGATTTGACTGACAGATATGGAAAGGGATTCAGTCATAGCAATGTTGTATATATGAGAAAACTGTTTCAGACTTATCCAAAAAGTCAGACGCTGTCTGACTTTTTGACCTGGAGCCATTATGTGGAACTACTGAAGATCGATGATCCGCTTGAGCGTTCTTTCTATGAAAAAGAATGCGCTGGGGAACATTGGGGTGTCCGTGAACTGAAACGACAGATGAAAAGTATGCTCTTTCATCGGTTGGCACTTAGCACCGATAAGCAGGAAGTCCTGAAATTGGCTTCCGAAGGGCAGATTATCGAGAAGCCTGAAGACATTCTGAAAGAACCATATGTATTTGAATTCACTGGACTGCCGCAGCTGCCTGTATACGAAGAAGGTGATCTGGAAGAGGCGCTTGTCAATAACCTGAGCCTGTTCTTTCTGGAACTCGGAAAAGGATTCACATATGTTGGCAGGCAACAGAGAATGGTCATTGGCGGAAGAACGTATAAGGTCGATCTGGTATTCTATCATCGGATCTTGAAATGCTTTGTATTGATCGATCTGAAACGCGGGGAAGTGCAGCATGAAGACATCGGACAGATGAATTTCTATCTGAACTATTACCGTGAAGAAATGAATACGGAAGGTGATACCGAGCCGATTGGCATCATCCTCGGTGCATATCAGGATAAACTGGTCATGCACTACGCACTGCAGAACATTACCAATCAGGTCTTTGTCAGCCGTTATCAGCTGTATTTGCCGAATCGAGATCAATTAGAGTCTGAGTTCAGAAGATTCATGCGGAGCGAAGAGGAAAACAAGTAGATCATTTCCTTCAGTTCCATTTTGTGGGGTCGGTAGTCTTTTGTGTCAGCAAAAGATATTGTTCCATAGAGGTTTGCATCCTTAACCAACCTGCAGAGGCAGTGTGTTATTCCTTCGGCCCCCCATCGATCTTTGTATCGTGGAGAACGGGGCGGGCAGTATTCAGCGAAAACACGACCGCGTTCCCTTCCTTTACATATTTCCCGTCAAGGTAGTAACTCCCTTCCTGATTCAGATTGTTAGTACGCAGCAGATCCCGAACAAACAGAAGACTGTGGATTCTGTAATGCACCTGAGTCCTTTTCATGAAATCGTGCGGCATCTGAAAAGAAAGAACGTCAGTCGCCTCACACGGACGCAGCAAGAGAGAGTTTTTCTTTTTGGATATTCTCAGGCAGATATATTCCGGATAGTCCAGCACCCTGACGGTATTTTTATGAATTTCTATTGAGCCGTCCTTTCCCATTACAGAAATTGTAGGCTTCTTCAGATTCACGGAAGAATAATCAGCCATTATCTATGCCTCCGGTATCGGTGATGTCCGGCAACAGCGCTGGTTCTTTTGCAACTTCCACTTTGTCACTGTAATCCTCGAGCGTTTCAAAAATGTTGATCTGTTCTTTGGCTACATAGTCGTTATAGTAATTGCCGACGTGCCCCCTGTACTTTTCGGGATAGTAAACCTTGACGTGTTTCTTCACTTCTCCGGTTTGGGGATCCGTATACTCTTCCGGGAGAGGATCGAAGTGAACAGCCTCTTCCAGATCAAAAACCAGGATCAGTCCTTCAGGCGAATTTGCGATTCTGCCCAGTGCCTTGAAGCGAAGATTTCTGTCCCATCCCATTGTCTCGTAGATGGTTTCGACAAACTCAAGGGACGTGATCGTCCTGTTTACCAGAACGCCTTTCGCGTTTTTTCTTGACCACATAACGGTGGAAGCGCCGTCCTCTTTTCTCATGAGTACCGCGAGACGTTTTTTCTTTCTGTTGAGCGACGGGACCACATAGTTGATTTCCTCAAACATGCGGACACAGGCCATATTGAAAGTCAGTTCCTTGTACTTTATGCTGACCGCCGGCTTTGAAAGCATTGAGAACTGTACCCGGGGCGGAATCTCATAATCGTCAAGCGATTCAAAAGGCAGTTCGCTTTTTGCCTCCATCCTTGCTTTTGAAAATTCCCGCACGAGTTCATATTCACGATAAGAGAGACCGCGCTGTTCTTCCGGGACTTTCACATATTCTTCTGTGATTTCCATAACTGTATCCTTTCTTTTACATTTCTATCAGCAGAGCTTCGAGTTCCGCAATTGCCTGTGCCTTTGTCGGCAGTTCACCTATGATTGGATTCAGGGCGCATGTACCGTTGACCAGAACATCTGACTCGGTAATGATTTCGGTCAGGCGGTCACGGCGCGCCCTCATCGAACAGGAAAGACCGATGCTCTTTTGCCATTCGATGGGGTACGCGATATCCGGAATGGCCGTCAGATCTTCCCGATCATCCTTTTTGTACTTTATGTACTGCACGGAGGCCGTTCCGTTTTCGGCATCCGCTTCCGCTTTCTCCCGCCGTTTGCCGTCGTTCAAATAAATGCGCGGCTCATCCAGCGAGAAGAACAGGATTCTTGCATTGCCTCTTTCTCTGTAAACCCCTCTGAACTGGAACGTCAGGTCTTCAATCCAGTTCATTTTCTCATACAGGGCGGACATAAACGCCTCAACGCGGAACCGGTTTTTGTATTCGCCTTTTTCATTTGTCCAGCAGAGTCCCGTATCACTCTCCGCGCTGCACGTTCTGATCGCGACGGTCTGATAGATCGGATGGTACAAAAGCTCGATACAGCTGCAGCACCCCATCTGCGTATAGCACGCTTTGTTAAACTTGATGCTGTTTTTTGTCAGCGTCATCGAAGGCATATTTTTGTTCAGAAAAAAGATGCCGTATGGAATCTCATAATCCGCGAAATCCATGGACAGCACTCTGCTGTGCTCCTCGCCGGACAGTATCTGTGATTCGTATTTGATCTGTTCCAGTTCGTCCGGCTGATAGGCTTCCGTACATAAATCAAGGAATGTGGAGCAGTCAACCGCGCTCCAGTACGGGTTGACGTTGATAAAACCTTTCAGATTGCCTTCGCGGATGACTTTTATATCCTGTACGCCGTTCAGCATGGTCCCGTTCCTGAAAAGATAACTGACCGCTTTTGCGATCTCCGGAGATACAATTCCCATATGATGGTCTTTAACGAACGCGCCCTCACGGATACCGTCGTTCTTCGCTACTTTTTTCTTTTTGTAGTCAAGCACTACGGACTTCCGGGCCTGAAGCTGTCCCCAACGCCGTTCGTTGACCATGACGTTTTTTACCATCCCGGCATTCCACTCTGTTTTCCCTCTGAGCGTATGACGGCCTTTCGCGGTAAGGATTTCAGCGATCTCATCGAAAGAGTACCCGCAGAAATATGCGAGAAAGATCAGCCGCACCGTTTTGGCTTCTTCCGGGACCATGACCAGCTTACCGGTTCTGGTGTGCCGGTAACCGAGGAGATCCGACACCGGGAACTGACAGGTGAAGATTCTCTGGTCATAGGAGAGGATCATCCGCCGGCTTTTGTTTCGTGATTCCCAGTCTGCAAACATCGCCTGAAGATCGAGCTTGTCGGCGTCGCGTTCATCGAGTGTGTAGACGTGCTCGGTTTCAAAATAGACGCCGACGGGATGCGTCGGGTTCCTGACCTTGAGATTGGTGATCTCTTCCAGGAAGTCCGCGACGTTTCTTGCGAATCTGGACACGCTGGCGCAGAGGATCAGATCGAATGCGCCTTTATACGCGTCGGCCAGCATTCGCTGAAACTCTTTGCGGCCCTTTTTGGAAGTACCGGACTTACCTTCGTCTTTGTATATCTCAACGAGCTCCCAGTTCGGGTTCTTTTCGATCTTGTCTTTGTAATACCGCGTCTGATTTTCGATCGACGACGTCTGGTCAAGGCTTTTGGTACTGACGCGCGCGTATACCGCAACGCGTTTCGGATCGCTGTCGCTGAGCGTCGGCGTCGGCTTGGCATGAGTAAACGTGACATTATCCGAATCGGCGAGTTCGATCCGCTCTTTGATCAGAGCCCGGCGCATTTCCGTTGCCATCTTCTTTTTCTGATAAATCTGAGCAAGAAGGGCCGGATCAATCTTCCCGTTTACCAGATCGGCATCGTCTATGGATGTCGCCTCAAGATCCTTTATGATTTTGTCTTCGGCGAGCGCTTTCTCGTTATAGTCCTTTACTTCTTCCAGTATCTGACCAATGGTTTTGTTTTTGGAATCATTCATGCTCCGGTGCCTTCCGTTTCGTTGAGTAATGAGATCTGTTCAAGCAATTTTTCCTTCCACTCGTCGTAGTCGTCTTTGTAAACGGAGCAGTAGGCTTTCGCCATCCGCTTCAGCTCCTCCAGCTGATGATCCTCGTTCAGTATCGTGTTAAACTGATAATCCGGATCTTCCGTGTAAAAATCAATCGGCTTGACATGCTCGAACAGAAACTGCATCAGCATGCACAGTTCGTGAGCATTGGCGGCAATATAACCGCTTGTCCTTGCGTATATGAGATTGATTCTGCCATTCATGAAATCGCGTATCAGTCTGACCATCTCAGGCCGTTTGTATGTTTCCTTATGGCCGGTCACGTCAACGTAGACATCGATGAATTCCATATCCTCTTCATTCTCGAGCAGCCGTTCAAAATACATTCGGTTGTAGCGGATCATTTCTTCCGGATTTCGATTTTTCCAAAGCAGAGCGTTCTTGACATAACCGGCCACCTTATATTTCTTCACCGTCATCGCCGCCTCCTTTGTCTTTCATCCAGTACCAACAGCCGCAAATCTTTACAGAGAGAATTTTCAATTCTTCCTTCGCACGCATAAGAGTCCGCTTGCTGATGCCTAGCTTTTCAGCCGCCTGGAGGATTTCTTCACTTGGCTTTTTTCCATTACTCAAATACTGCAGCAAAAAAGCGGTTGCGCTCAGGGATTTCCGTATGTTATTGCGGGGGACCGGCGCGGAAAACAGCTCTTCCGGCGTTATATCGTAAGAGCCAAGCCAGTTGACTTTACCGTCCTCCAGCCCAAAGGCCATGGACTGACCGATCGGCCCCAGATTGCTCTTTTGGTGAACCATAACCCGTATTTCAGGGTGTTCCGGAGGCTTTCCGATAGCCAATATGCTGCGGGCGGCAGCCGAGAAATCTATGGAACCGAGGCCTCTGTAATTTGCTTTCCCTCCGGCGTTCTTATTCAAATGTCCTACCAGTATCACGGCGCATCCGGTCTTTTCGGCAATCGTTTTCAGCCTGTTCATTTTCGAACGAACTGAATTGGCCCGATTCATGTCCATGTTCTCACCTAAAAAGGACTGAATCGGGTCAAGCACAAGAACCTTTGCGTCGGAACTGATTATTGCGCCCTTCCAGTCATCTTCGAGTGACACAGCGCCCCCGTGTTTATTCAAAAAACATATTCTGGAGCAATCTGCGCCGTGCTTTTCAAGGCACGGTTTGATTGTATCGGCGTTATCGTCCTCCATATTCTGATAGATCGCATTCGCAATGATTCTTGCGTCAGAGCCCGGCAGATTTCCGCCGGTCGACAATATAGAAAGCAGGCTAAGAATGAACGTTGTCTTGCCTTCTCCCGGGTCTCCCTGAACAATCGTAATCTTGCCGAAAGGGATATAAGGATACCAGAGCCAGTTGATTTTCCGGCTCTCTATATCTTTATAATAGACAAGACAACTATCACTCATTATCCTACAATCTTCTTTTATAGATTCGCTAAACTATTATAGCATCGGTTTGAAAAACGCGAAAGGCGAATAGATACACCGGAGAAAAGAAAATAGGCTGAAAAAGTACATTTTAATACACTCGACAGCGATGGGACGAAAAATCAGGACAAAAAACACAGGGTGTGTTAATCGGCCCCGGTTTTTTCCTAGTTGTTACTTGCTGAGTTCTCTGGCTATGTAGATCAGCAGAGCTTTATGTTTGTTCGGGAGCCGTTCATACGAGTCGTACAGCTCTCTTTTTCTCTGGCATTCAAACCCGTCCTTTTCTTCATATAAGAGAAAGAACTCCCACAACGGAAGTTCGAGAACTTTGCAGATACGAATCAGCACAGGCAGCGTCGGATAGCTGTTCTTCCGGGATATTCCTTTAATGGTGTTCTCGGAAAGACCAGATTCACCGGCAAGATCGTTGATGGTGATTTTCGCGTCGGAGCGAAGCTTCACTATCAGGTTTGTTATTTGTTTTATGGCCTCATGGTCGTCAAATGATAACTCTTTCATTTCTACCTCCTTGAGGGCCGATTAACACCTATTTTCCTACACGTTGGAAAAACATTTGGCATCCTTGAAATTTGGCATCCTTGAAATCACGATCTCTATTTTTCTCTTGTTTTCTTCGAATTTCTCGTTTTTACTCGGAAATCAAGGATGCCAAACCCATCGTTTTTCGCCGAAATTTGGCATCCTTGATGGCATCCTTGAATAGCATATTTTACCACTCTTGAACCTCGTCAAGCCTTCTTTATCTCTTTTTCTTTCCGTCTTCAGCACACAAGAATAATCATTTTTTCGAGCAAAGTCCAGTCTTTCACGATAACTAAAAGATAAGTTTCACCGCGAATCAAGATAATAAACTGTTAACGCCGCCTCAACCTGCGTGTCCGATCGTCTCCGGTGCGACTGAACCATTCAGTAAGCACGGATAGCAGGGCACGAAAAAAGCACCCCGGATTACTCCAAGATGCTTCAATCTCCGTTCTGTTATTGACAAGTGGCATCGTAAAGTTTTTTGCAATCTTTTTGAGGACAGCCCGGCCTTTACTTACCACACACCGGGTCATCCTCACTTGCCTCTTTTTCCTACTCTTCTTTTGAATAGAATTCAGCCATATCGTCAAGCCTCAGGCAGGCGAGGCGTGCTCCTTCTACATCATTCCGGCTGTAGCCGCTTCCGCAGTCTATGCAGATCATCCGTCGGTTTCTGTAGATCGCCGGTTATAAATATCGCTTTTTTAGTTGTCATTCTTCCTTATTATTCTTTTGTTTTTCCTCAAGTTCGGGAAGTTCAGACAATTCCTGAAGCTTCCTTCTCAATACATCTTTGTCTGGCAATTGCAGCTGGTATTGTGAAATCATCATCGGTGACAGCGTCCGGCTTAAAGCGTATTCAACAACTTCGTCATTTTTTGAAGCGCAAAGAAGCAACCCAACGCTTGGATTTTCGTCCGGCTTCCTGACCTGTCTGTCAAGTCCCTCGAGATAGAAATCCATTTTGGATACATACTCCGGCTTGAATTTTCCAACTTTCAATTCCATTGCTACAAGGCAGCGAAGAGTGCGATGAAAAAACAGTAAATCAATTCTGTAATCCTCGCCGCCAACCTGAATCGGATATTCTTCACCGACAAAAGTAAAGTCCTTGCCAAGTTCGAGTATAAAATCTTTCATACCCTTCACAAGAGCCCTGCGAAAGTCTTTTTCGTGAAATGAATCAGGAAGATCGAGAAATTCTACGACATATGAGTCCAGGAAAGGATTCTGACTTGATTGAATAGGCTCCGGAAGCAGTTTCTTTTGAGAAAGCATATATCTTTCGTAATATCCGCTGTCCATTTGCCGTTCAAGCTGACGAAAGCTGTATCGTTCTTTTATTGCCAAACGAATATAGAATTCACGTTCTTCGTCACTTTTGCTGCCGGACATTATACAAAGATGATTTGACCAACTCAATTGTGTCAACAGTGTTGACACTTTTTCGTTCCCGGCATAAAGTTCATAAAACTGCTTCATCCTGTACAGTCCTCGGCGGTTAAAGCCCTTGATCCCGGGAAACTGATTTTGGATATAATCGGCAAGAGAATCAATGTATGCGTCACCGTATCCGGCGTTTTTTGACTTCTCAGATAAATACTTGCCGACTTTCTGATACATCAGAATCAGTTCTTCATTGACTTTTCTGTAGGCGTTTTCGCGCGATTGTTCAATAATGCGCGCTATATCTTCAAATCTGTTATCGAGTTCGTTCATCAGAATTCCCCTTGTTTAGTTGAAATCAGTAAAAATTAGTTCCCTGTACCTGTCGACTCTGAGAGATTTTCCGTATGCTCCGCACGGGACGACACTTAAGCCGTCTTTTTCAAGCATTTCTTTCTGTTCTTCGCGGGAATGAAACATCTGATCAAAAAGCATCCCGCGAATGGAAACCACTCTCCACCACGGTATTCCGTCCCAGAACGGATTCCCGTGTAAAGGCTCGAAAACTATTTGAGCTCTCTCAACCTGATTTTTCTTTGCAAGATATTCTTCAATATCTTCTTTCCTTGAGATTCTCCCGGAAGGGATCTGACGTACCAGCCTGATGAACTCATCCATCGAGATCTTCATTGTTGTCTTTGCCGGAATAATCTCCGGTGAAGGCAGCTTGGTATCAAAAGGCAGGCCTCTCTCAATAACAATCTTTCTCAGGAACATTCGTACTGCCGTCGGCATATCAATACCTATACTTTCCAGTATATCAGTTGCTTCCTGTTTCAGCTTGTCATCAACACGGACCTGAATAAAAGTCTGTTCTGCCATTTCCGTCCTCCGCGTAAGAACTATTCATATAGTATTATAACACATATCGGTCGATTTGTCAATCAGTTCAGCCGTTTTTACCACTGCATAAACCGCTTTTTACGCAACAGAGGAGATCCAGAGCAATTAAAAATCGTTTTTCAAAAGGTACTTGTTGCTGACGATCTTCATGGAAAGGCTTCCTACTCTTCTTTTGAATAGAATTCAGCCATATCGTCAAGCCTCAGGCAGGCGAGGCGTGCTCCTTCTACGTCCTTCCGGCTGTAGCCGCTTCCGCAATCTATGCAGATCATCCGTCTGTTTCTGTAGATAGACATAGGATTATTACTCTGATAATAGCAGGTCGGCGTATGTCCAAAAATCATAGTATACTGCCGGGGCTGGGAATCAGCAGGATCCCATCTATACCAGACAGAGAACTCCGTTTTATCAAGGTATGTGTTACTATGTTTAAGGCTGTGACGATACGATGCATATCTCGTAGCCGAGGTACCGTGCACGAGTTTATAATGCGTATCACCGACATGGAGATCAATGTTCAGCGGAAGGCCTCTCAGATAGGAGAGAATTCTCTCCTGCGTACCGCTGTCGAGTGATTGGAAAGCGTCGTGTGTGACCGTCCCCCCGTTCCGGTACCACAATTTCAGATACTGATTCTGAGAAGGGTATCTTTCCGGGATCGGGTACCGTTCTTTGCTTTCCAGTGAGCACAGCATCAGATGCTCATGATTCCCGAGCAGCATCTTTGCGTTGCTCATGCTCATGATTTCCAGAAGAAGATCTATCCCGCCGGGAAATCTGTCAATAACGTCTCCGAGTACATACAGCGTATCGTCCGGCTGCAGACAGATCTGCTCCATAACAGACCGGAAGCGCGCCGTGTTTCCGTGAATATCAGCCATTAGGTAGATCATAATTCATCCTCCGGTGTGCAGCGAAGCCTTGAACTTCGTATTGTTCTCAACCAGTTCGTCGAAGGTCACCGGCTGATAGCCGTTGATCTCCACGCCGGCATTGAGCATCTGCGGCCTTGCCTCAATCAGCGGCCAGAAGTCCATATCCGTATTGGTATGAATGTGTCCGTAGATCATAAAGGCACGCTTCTGATGGTTCCACGACAGGAGCGGATAGTGACAGAGCGTCAGGGCGTGTGCGCCGTCGGATGTTTCCGTCATATGGCTGACACTCTTGAAGTATCTGTCGGTATCCACCTTCTTCAGCCAGGAGCCGTCGTGATTCCCGATGAGCAGATGCTTTCTTCCGTGGAGACGCTTCAGAATGGACTCGGGATCTTCGCACCGGAAGAACATATCTCCGAGAATGTATACCGAATCACTCCCCGTGACTCTCCTGTTCCAGTTTGCGATGATCGTCTCGTTCATCTCTTCGATCGTATCAAACGGCCTGTTGCTCAGATGCAGACAGTTCTGATGCCCGAAATGGGGATCTGCAATAAAGTAAACCATATTCTTTTTCTCTCTTGTTCTCCTGCTGCCCGAGATCGTATGCGCCGGACAGCGTCTGTTTTATTATTCTGATCGGTACCGTATGCTACTATTATAGCATGATTCGGGGCAAACATAAAGGCATTACGCTTCCTTTTTCCTTCTGCCTCTTTTGCTGGAGGAAGGCGTGATCTGCTCTTCAATGATGTACCCTCCTCCGAAAATCACCTCGGTTTTGCCGTCCGCGTAAATCCTTACGCACTCGATCATCTGCCTGACCACAGTGTCGTCGTAATCGGTCAGCCCGTTCTGAATGCTTTCGACCTTCTCGGCGATCCGCCGGATTCTCTCCTCTGAATCCGGTTCCACTTCAGTCACAGACTGGATGGCCTCGATCTGCGCCTTCAGCTGCTCGATTTCATCGGAGATCTCTTTGAACTCCGATTCTTTGAAATCAACGCTTTCTCCTGAGGCTACAGTTTCATTGACGAGATCCATCATTTTGCCGTTCAGCGCATCGATCCGGCTGGTGAGCATATTGATTTTTTCTGTGCTTCCGCAGAGGCCGAGCGCCTCGTTGAGCGATATCTTGAGGAGTGTCTTATAGGCGGCGGAATCCTCATGATAGAATCTGTTTACCGCCCGTACAATGGCGGCGTGAAGCTCGCTCTCTTCTATGGTTGGACTGGTTTTACAGTAACTGAGACCGTTTTCCAGACGGTTCGTGCAGCGCCAAACGATTCGCGTGATCCCGTCACGCTGCCATGTACAGCGACGGAACTTTGATCCGCATTCACCGCAGTGCATGATTTCCGAAAGCGCATACCTTGAGTACCGGCTCTGTACGGTCATTTTCTTTTTCTGAGCCGTCAGAGGTATCGCGTTCCGTTTAATCAGTTCTTCCTGAGTGCGGTTGAATTCCTCCCGGGAGATGATCGGTTCATGGCAGTTATGAACGTAATACATCGGGGCGTCGCCGGTATTCTTTTTCTTGGTTTTGGAGATGCAGTCAACGGTTACCGTTTTCTGCAGGATCGCGTCGCCGCAGTATTTCTCGTTCCGCAGGATCCTCAGAACGGATGACACAGACCATTTCTGTTTTCTGCACTTGGTTTCGACTCCGTCCGCAAGCAGCTTGTCGCAGATCTGTCTTGTCGTGAGACCGGCGAGGAACATCGTAAAGATGCTGCGGATGATCTCCGCTTCCTCGGGAATGATCTCCGGCTGACCGTCCTCTCCTTTTCTGTATCCGATGAGGCGTCCGTAATTGTACTGAACCTTTCCTTCCTCGAAATTCTTCCGCACCGCCCAAGTAATATTCTTGGACATGCTCTCCGACTCGGACTGAGCAAACCCGGCGTATATGACCAGATACAGCTCGCTGTCCGTTTTCAGAGTATCGATATTCTGTTCCTCGAAGATGATGCCGATGCCCCGTGCCTTCAGCATTCTGACGTACTCAAGGCACTCGACGGTATTTCTTGCGAAGCGGGAAACAGACTTGGTGATGATGTAGTCGATCTTGCCGTCAAGGCAGTCTTTTATCATCCTGTTGAATTCATCTCTTTTTTTGGCCAGAGTGCCGCTGATTCCTTCGTCGGCGTACACCCCGGCCAGAGACCATTCCCGATTCGCCAGAATCATCTCCGTATATACCTTTTTCTGGGTGTTGTAGCTCGTCAGCTGCTCTTCGGAATCCGTCGATACGCGGCAGTAGGCCGCCACCCGTTTCTGCTGATACTTGTCTTTATCAACATAGAACTTATTTGTCGGCTGGATTACCGTAACCGTCTTTTTCGGTATCTTTCTGACTTCCATCTGTTCCTCCGATCTCTATGTTATTTTTTGTTACAATCTCTATGTCACCGCTGCCGAGGCATATTGACTTCACCATAGCATCGAACAGATCCGGGCTGAACTGATCCTGTATTCCGATACGCCTGATTCTCCTTTTCAGATCCTCGGCGTTTCGCTCCTCAGAAGGATCAATCTTCGCATATTCCTCGCATGCTATGGCGGTAATGAGTCGACTGAGTTTCTCCTCATCCACACTGTTTTCCGCAAGCGCCGCCTCGAAATCGAGCGTCAGCCTTGTCTTTTCACTCTTTACAGATGGGCTATTTGGGGGCGGATCGAGAAGGCTTTCGTTATCCTTGATCCGCTTCATGATCCGAGTGATTTCCTCAAGCAGGTCCGTGTCAGTGATTCCAACCTTACACGCGCATTCTGGATTTGTACAGGTCCAGACTGTCGTCGTTTTATACTTCCTGCTTGATCTCCGCCTCATCGGATATCCGCAGTTATGGCAGTGGACTCTGTTTTTTACGGCGGAGAGCTCAGCGCTCAGGTGTTCCGGTATGGCCGTCTGACGCGCTTTCTTCGCCGCAGCCGCTTCCATGAACAGGCTGTCGTCGACGATCTTGTCGTACTCGCTGTCTCCCAGGTACTTTGTGTTCTCTATGATCCTCGCAACGCGGGCTTTGCCCCAATCGGTCATTTTCTCGGAGTACGGAACCCCTGTCAGGGTCAGCTGTTCGGCAATCTCCTTCAGAGTCGCGCCGTCCACATACTGCTCGTAGATTCTTCTTATGACTTCCGCCTCGGTCGGCTCGATTACCAGTCTGCCGTTCCTCATCGTATACCCGAAAGGGATGTACCTGTTTTTCTTCATATGCATCTCTCCTCAGAGCGGTTCTGTAAATCGCAGACCGCCTTTTACGGTGAATTCCGCGTTGTCTTTTCCGTCGACGGTTACCTTTTCCACGATACTGTCAAAAAGTGGCTTTTTGAATGATTCGAGCGGTTCTTCGATGGATCGGATCACCGATTCCAGTTCCTTCAGGCTGTCTATCCTCTCGTCGAGAGCGGATGCGAGCATTTCGCTCCTGCCTTTTTTCAGAGACGAGATTTTCGCTGTCAGTTCCCGCGACTGTGCCTGGTATACTTCCATCGCAAGAAATCCCTTGGAATTCAGCTGTTCCAGCATCATCAGTCTGGAGTTCAAATCTGCGATCTCACGGCTCACATTATATGCCTGTTCATTCCCATGTCTGCTGACATCTCTGGCTTTCTCCAGCATGGCGATGCTCTTTGAAATAACGCTTTCTCTGGCAGACCGAAGTTTATTCACCATGGTTACGAAGGCATCCTCGATTCGTCCTTCACGGATATAGTGGGACGGGCACAGTTCCCGGCTTTCAAGATGTTTCGGGCATACCCAATAGACTGCTCCGTTTGTTTTCTTTCGATTATACATGCTTCCGCATTCCCGGCATATAATCCGTCCCGTGAAAAGATGGACGTCCTGAGCGGCGGTTTCAGCTGCCGCGTTTTTCCCCCTCCGCTCCTGCAGGATCTCATTCGCCCGGTCGAATACCTCCTTCGGGACAATCCCTTCGTGAGCATCTTCAATGTAATACTGATCTTCCTGTCCGTAGTTCCGTTGCTGTCTAAAGGGCAGGATGTCGGTGTGATAGGTCTTCTGACAGAGGTAATCGCCCTTGTACTTTTCATTCTTCAGAATGAAGCGGATCGCACAGGTTTTCCACAGCGTTTTCCCCCGGCTTGGTATTCCGTCTTTGTTCAGCATCACTGCGATCTCACGGGTTGATCTGCCGGCGAGGTATTCCGAGAAGATGCGGTTCACAATCCCCGCCTCCGGCTCGTATCTGACAAGCTTCCGGTTGACCAGTCTGAATCCGTAAGGCGCGTTCCCGTCTACGAAGTCTCCGTCAGCCATACGCTTTTTGTTTGCGTTGCGAAGGCGCACAGCAATTTCAACGGACTCTTCCTCGGCGATGGCGGCGAAAGTATTGAGGAGCATTTCGTCGCCCATGGAAAGGGTGAAGATGCCTTCTTTTTCAAACTGTACGCCGACGCCGAGCAGCTTCAGCCGCCTCACATATTCCAGCGCTTCTTTTACGTTTCTGGCAAATCTCGATACCGACTTCGTTATGATCCGGTCGATCATATGCTTTTCGCACATCCGGATCATCCTCATGAATTCCGGACGTCTGTCGGCACATGTTCCGCTGATTCCTTCATCCGCAAAGATTTCGACCAGATTCCAGTCAGGATTTTGCTCGATCATATTCGTATAGGCCCTGATCTGGCGGGAATAGGAGTTGAGCTGATCGGAGGAATTTGTGGATACTCTACAGTAGGCGCAGACTCTCTGCCTGGCATGTGCTTTCAGCAGTTCCTGATTGATAACGGTTACTTCGGCCATCTGTCCAACTCCTTTCCCATTCAGTTTTTTCAACACACAAGGATACTCATTTTTTGCCGCAAGTCCAGCGAGAATCGGCTGTTATCGCGGAAAATCCGGAAAACTTTTTGTTAACTCTCAGTCGACCAGGGCGATGTCCGCTCCCGTGACCTTCTTGTATTACGGTTCTGTCGTTCATTTCGAGTTGCGGCGCAGTTCTGCCTGAAAGTGCGATCACTGTTCTTGCCTGCACCATTCTCTCGGTATGTGCATCCAGTTGCCCATCGTAGATTCGTCAGCCTCAGCGGCAGTACAGGTTTGGGCGTTTATCGGAGAACTGATCTTCGATATGCTCGTCCTTGTCGGATTGCTCAGAATGGCGGGCAAGATCGTGCGTAATATGAGGGATTGTAAATAATCACTGAACCTTTGTGTTTGCTGTTGTATCTTACGATAAATTGTGATACAATAATAACAGCAAGAAGAAAGGAGATCTAACTATGCCGAATATCAAACCTGTATCTGATTTGCGAAACTATACCGAAGTCCTTCGTGACATTGCCGTGGGGGAGCCTGTGTTTCTTACGAAAAACGGAAGAGGGCGCTACGTAATTGTTGATATGGACGAGTACGAAAAAACTCAAGCCGTGTTGAAACTGGTGAACGAGCTTGCCAAGGGCGAACGCAGCGGAAATGAAAAAGGATGGCTTGCAATTGATGATGTGGAAAAGGAGCTTGGCGCCGTAAATGGCTGAGATCGTATTTTCACCTGACGCTCTCACTGATTTGAAGCAGACAAGAACCTATATTACAGAAGAGCTTGGCAGTGAGCAGGCGGCTGTCCATACGGTTTCAAAAATCATGAAGCATATCCGTCTGCTTGCAGATTTCCCTGAAGCCGGAGCTCCTCTTGTTTCTGTCGTGGACATCGCAAATGATTACCGTTTTCTTGTCTGCGGAAACTATACTGCCTTTTACCGTTATGAGAAAGGCGAAGTGTATATTGTGCGGGTATTGTACGGCAGACGTGACTTTATGAGGATTCTTTTCGGAGAGGTTTCTGACGAAGAAAACTGAATGAAATTTTTTGTTAACTCTCAGTCGACCAGGGCGATGTCCGCTCCCGTGACCTTCTTGTAGTAGCCTTTGGCCTTTCTGTATTCTTCCCGTGTGATCATTCCGCCCGATCGGAGATTCCGAAGAACGGCCACGATCCGGATGAAATTGATGTTGTTTCTGTTCTTTTGAGCCAACATGACGGTTCCTTCTCAGTCGAAACGCTTTCTGATACCGAACGCCGCGTAGCCGTTTCTGCAGATTTCAAGGGCGGAGAGGATCATGTCCAGCAGATCTCTTTCCATAAGGCTTCTGTCTCCCACGTCGTACAGGGTATAGTGACGGGTATCTTCAACGAGATCCTGTGCCGCGCACACAATCGCGTACTGATAGGAGTCAAGCCCGCGCTTGTCTATCCGGCAGAAATCGATGGTGTTTTCCCTGATGACGCGAACCGCGCGGAACCATGTTTCCTTGTTTCCTGAAAGAAGATAGATTGCCGCAAGGCATCTTTCGCTGAGCTTGTAGGGATTTGACAGGATATAGGATCTGCAGACTTCTTCGTGCTTGCGATTTCTGAATTTCATGGATGTATGATTCCTTTCTATTATTCTCTGATGCCGAGGCTCGTTTTTGCGGCCTCTTCGATCTGACGCATCGTTTCTGAGCCGACCTGCCCGAGATACTGACGAAGGCGGGATTTGTCGATGGTCCGGATATGCTCCAGCATGATGACGGTATCGGGGAAAAGACCGCCTGTGGGGGCAGTCACGCACACGTGCGTCGGAAGCGGCGCATGAGCGTTCGCTCTTTTGGTTACTGCGGCAATAACAGTCGAACTGTGTTTGTTGCCGGTATTGTTCTGGATGATGACGACCGGTCTGATCCCTCCGACTTCGCAGCCGGCAGCCGGGTTCAAATCCGCAAAGAAGACGTCCCCTCTGAAGACGCATTCGACAGAACGGCAGTACGGCTTCGGCTGGTACTTTACGATGATCTTCTCGCAGAGCGGACAAACCTGCAGTCCTTCAGGAATGATCTCTCCGCAGAGAAGGCAGGTTTCGGGATTACTCATCGACTGCGCCTCCGTGTATGATGGTTTGAGTTCTTTGCCCCCGACATTGAGACGATATGAGAATAGAATTCCTTGTCGCTCTTTTCAGCGGCGTCGTCAAATTCTCTGATCGCCTGAATCTGCTCCTCGGTCATTCCGAGTTTCCTGTACTCCTCATAGATTTTTTCTCTATCTGTTTTCATGAAAAATCCTTTTTCTTATAAGTATTGGGGACGGCGGCGGCGATGCGCCGCCGTCCTCTGTCGTTTTGCTTGTGCGCCGTATTTGTCTTCATTACCCCGGTGCAGGGCTTTCAGCAGACGAACGGCAGCGAACCGTTCTCATTGGAATCTCACCACCCCCGGGTACTCCGCGGGCCGCGCACTTCATTGCTGCGGAAGTATCATTGTCACCGCTGCCTGTTATGGCTCTTCCGGAGAGCTGCTCCGGAATTATCCCGACGAGTAAAGCCCCATCTGAGGGGACTTACCTCGGAATGGTTGCTTGCCTACTGTATTTCGGCGGCAACGGCAATGTATCTGCTGAAGGAAGTATTCGGTTGTCAATGAACACATAGGAGCGGGGTTGATCCTATCAACTCCTCTCACTAATCATTTGGAGAAAAAAATCCGTTTTGGACGAACTTTTTTGAAAATTTTTCAAAAAATTTTTTCAGCGGCTCAAAATCACTGCTGCAGCTGCTGAAGAAGGTCATCTGCAGCGCCTGTTCGCCGGCGGAACGGGCAGAGAATCACTTTTTTTGTGCGAAGTACTTCCGCAATTTCTTCAAAACCCTATTTTTCCGGCAGTTCATGGTCATGTGCGAAATACCCAATTCTCTGGTGATCTCCCTTTCACTTTTATTGTCGTCATTTTTGAGATACAGTGCGTCAATGATTTGCCTTTCTTTTTTACTGAGCGTCTTCAGGGCTTCATAAAGATCTTCGATCAGTTCTTCCTCGGCGGTGGGTTCTACGTGAGCATCCGGATCGGGAATCACATCTCCCAGTGTGACGGGATCGGTATCATCGTAGTAAACGACTTCGTCCCAATCGACAAACAGAATTTTCTCATCGAAAAAAGCCTTCCTGCGGTACGCCTCGCGTTTTCTGTTCCTGTCCCACTCCTTGAACTCTTCCTCTGTAACCTCGAAGATGAACGAGTCTTTGCCATCCTCGTCTTCATCACACCACGGGATGAATGTGCGCTCACTGTTTGCAGGGTCGTTCACGAGATCGTAAAACTCATTACCGCTGATTTCCAGCCATTCCGGACTGATCCCATTACAGTCCGGATCCTTCCAGACGAAATATCTTTTCACTTTCGTAATCTCCTTAAGTATTGAATTTGGGGTTGGCAAAATTCAAAACCGGAGATCACGGATATTCAGCTATATAACAGAACCACTCGAAAAGCATGAGAAAAGCCCTTTCTCAAGCGAAGCTCTTGAAAGGACTTCTAACGCAGTACGAAGCAAATCAACGTGCAAAAAAACAGCGCCGCAGAAATCGGACGAGAACAAAAGCACAACGAGAATAGATACAGTTATGCTTGGGTTGTTCTCAATCCGGCTTCATACGGCGCTTGGAAGTTTTTCAGGCTCAGACGGTCATGCCGTCCAAATGAACTGCTCCGCTTGCACGATTAAAAGTCGTATTGATCTTGTATTCAGTTTTGGGGTTTGCTTGGTTTACTTATTGTTGAACACCATCTTCTCGGTCTGGTCTCTGAAACTCTTGTCGAATTGAACCTGCGAGATGGCGTTTCTTTCGAGAAATAGTTCTAGCGAGTGTTTCTGCTGTGTGCACAAGTCCCTTTTCTTGGAGGACGCGATATTTGTAAGTTGATAAATCACTCAGTCCCATACGCAGAATAAAGGGGGTTACCGTAAAATGTAAAAGTGGACTATAAAAGCGGACTATAAGTGTACTATAAGTGGATAATAAACTTCGCTCTTTTGCAAATGCAGCCCATGTCATGTATCTACAGGTGCACTGGGGAGAATAGCACGAAAGCGCGGAAAGTGGCTCGATCAGTTCATCATGTTCAGCATTTATGAGGTTCTTCCGGCAATGATGACTTTGTTGGGCCTGAACACTATGGTTTCGGTGCCTGCTGGAAAAACTGAGAAAGACAGAGCAGCCGATGACAACTGTTCTGTTTATGTTCCGAAATGTCCAGCTGGGACTGTCGACCTCGGATTTTGATCTTGTGACCATGGGAACGATCTATGACATGATCAATGAAAGAAGCCGCGACTCTATGGATTAGTGCGGACTGTCGACCCAAGTAAATATGGATTGGATATTGCGTGAAAAAAATGCGGATTGCCGCAAAAATTTCAGGCAAACGACTTGCTATGTCCACATCTCCTATGGTATAATAACTACATAATAATAACGCGGATGCCGCAAAAATTTCATGGAGGTCATTGCGATGCAGTATGCGAGAAAGCAATATATGGATCAGCTGATCCGGAAAAAGGACAATGGACGGATCAAGGTCATTACAGGTCTTCGCCGAAGCGGGAAGTCCTACCTTCTATTCACCCTTTACCGCCAGTATCTTCTGGATAACGGTGTGGGAGAAGACCAGATCGTAGGGCTCGCTCTGGACGAGATCGACAATGCGAAGTACAGAAATCCGTTTGAACTGAATAAAGTCGTGAAGGAACGGATACCGGATAAAGATAAACGCTACTATGTGTTTATCGATGAAATCCAGTTTGTGACTGAAATTCCCAATCCGTATGTGAATGATCCCAATGAGAAGCTCACATTCATCGATGTGGTGCTTGGACTGATGAAGCTCCCGAATGCCGACATTTATGTAACGGGCAGCAACTCCAATATGCTTTCCTCGGATATCCTCACCCAATTCCGCGACAGGGGGGATGAAATCCGAGTCAATCCGCTCTCCTTCGCGGAAATCTATGAGCATTATGAGGGAGATAAGCGCGGAGCATGGCGCGATTATTACACCTATGGCGGCATGCCGCTGGTGTGGACGATGGAATCGCACGAAGAGAAAAGCCGTTATCTGCGGGATCTGTTCAACAGGACTTATATCAAGGACGTCCTGGAACGCCATCAGGTGAACAACGACGCGGAAGTCCTGGAGATCCTCCTAAATGTGATTGCTTCCGGTATCGGTTCCCTGACCAATCCAAGCAGGTTGTCAGACACCTTTGTCAGTGAGCGGCAGATCCGGATTGCGCCTGACACCATCAATACCTACATTGGGTATTTCATGGAAGCGTTTTTGATCCAAAAGGCGGAGCGGTATGATGTGAAAGGGCGTAAGTACATCAAGACGCCCGTCAAGTACTACTACTCCGACCCTGGTCTCCGGAATGCGAGGCTCGGCTTCAGGCAATTGGAAGAAACGCATCTGATGGAAAACGTCCTCTACAACGACCTGATTCGCAGGGGCTTCGATGTAGATGTCGGTGTGATCGAGCAGAATATCAGGGATGATTCAGGAAAAAACATTCGGAAACAGCTGGAAGTTGACTTTGTGGTCAACAGGGGCGACGAACGCTATTATATCCAATCCGCGTTATCCATTGATGACCCGGAAAAGAAAGAAAAGGAGATTGCCTCACTGATACGGATCCCTGACTCCTTCAAGAAAATCGTAGTCGTAAAAGACTACGTGAAACCGTGGCGAGATGAAAATGGTATTCAGTATGTCGGCATTGAGGATTTCCTTCTGGATGATAGTCTCATTTCCCGATAGCCAATATCCGTGAAGAAAATGCGGATTGCCGCAAAAAAATCACGCGCAGTCAATCGCATAACCCTGCTGGTGAATGCTGGCAGGGTATTTTCATGCTCAAAGGCGGGTTATCTGCATATAAAACACCATTTCTTTATGCAGAAAAGTCAATGCTATCTTATACTTTTCTTTTTGCATGTCCGCCCTGATCCTGACCTTGCAGCATGTTTAACCTTTCTGAAATAGGCAAGGCCAATCGGTCCCGAGAATTTGCACTTACTGCATTTGAATGTCGGATATCCGGTACAGTCGCTTGTAGCCTTCGTCACCGAAAAGCCGCATACCGGACATTTTATTACCCGGCGTTCCATTCGCTCCGCTTCTCTGCGGGAACGATGTATCAGATAGGTTTGTACCGGATCGAGTTCTCCGTATCTCCGATCGTATTCGATATCCGAATCATCAAAATCACCTTCTCTGAAGTCCTGTTCAACAAACTCGTCGAACGTCCGATACTCGAGAAGACCGAGTTCCTTCAGACGGATCTTCAGAGCGGAGAAACTGACCCCGATCCCATCTGCCATAACCTGCAGGCGCGCTTTATCCCGAGGGACCATTATTGATTCGCCGTAAATGCAGAATTTCATCCCATCCGTATACCGATTCAGTGCTTTATCTATATTGAATCTCGGCATCAGCAGAGCAGCGGCGAGTCTGTCAGCCCGGTTTTCATCAAAGCTCAGCAACTCCCGGAGGTCATTTCCATTGTAATCGCGTTCTGAATCATATTCCCGGTGATGTCTGGCAGCAGGAACTCCACACATCCTTTCGAGAATATAATGTGCTGCTTCATGCGCTATTGTAAAACGTTTTCTCCCGCTTTCCGCAGGAGTAAGAAGATATCTGTCGATGACCACTGTTTTCGCGGGAAACACGGTCAGAACTGGTTCTCTTCCTTCATAAACGCAAACCGGAGTTGTTCCGTCGGCCAGGAAGCCGATTGTATCTGCATCCTTTTCAGCAAATGTCCTGTACTGAATATCAAGGCCAAGGTATTCTGTGACAAATCCTTCGATGTCAACACAAAGGGAATTACTCGGGGACAATTTATAGTATCTCGCTATATAGTATTCACCCAGTTCGTCTGTCTCTCTGTTTGACAAATGCTGTTTCATCCATGAAAACCTCCGTCACGATGACAGGACAACATACCAATCCTTACTGTCCCGATATATATACTTCTCCGTACTTCCGATTAAAACCGTATAGCGAACTCCTGCAGAGGCACAGTTACTCAGTACGGTTTCGTGAAGAACACGTTTTATCCTCCAGTGTCTTCCGTCCGACCAATAGACAACTGACGGCTTTACGGTACCGTCTTCGGAATTTGTCAAATCCACTTTTACAATTCTTCTGACCACTTCTATTCCTCTATACCGTTTCCCTTTTATTGGAGATTCATGTCGATGCAGATAAAAGTGTACCGCTCTTCCCTACTCATGACTTCTCCTTCCAAAATTCTAATGTCAGATTTCACTTTTTTCTACTTTCTAACAACAGAATTACTGCCCTCGAAAAGAACGCCCGTTCTCCACACCTATTATTATACAGTACGGAACATTCGTTTGTCAAGAGAGAATTATTAAAAAAATATGAGGTGTCGGTTAAAGCCGACACCTTGCTGTATTATTGATGGCAAAGAGGGGTTACGGATCAACAAAAGGCAACACTCGCAAATTATGACGACGCGATCAATGAAATGCATTCCCTCACCGAACAAGCAGCATTCCGATATGGCTTTTCCCTCGGCGTTCGGTTGATGACGGAAAGCATATCAATTCAAACAACAACAGAAGATTAGATGTAAAGCGGAGCTTCGACTCCGCTTTTTCTTGCAAATTCACAGAATTGTATGAAAAAAGTCTTGATTATTTGCCGGTTCCGTGCTATACTATTATCATCAATCAGTTTGCCCATTTTGTAAGAAGAAAGTGATAGCGCGATGAACAAAGCCGAAATTGCAAAAAAAGTGATAAATGACTCCAGCGGTATAGCAAAAACCTCCGAGTTTCTTGCTGCCGGTCTTTATAAATCCGACATCGGAAAACTCGTGAACGACGGGCTGCTTGAGCGCATTCGTCACGGGTTTTATCAACTTGCCGGAAACTTTGATATTACAGAGGCTGAATATCTCTCCCGCCTTATCCCGGAAGGGATCGTCTGTGTGGAATCTGCGCTTTTCCATTACGGATATACCGATTTCACGCCCCGCGAATGGTCCATTGCCGTTCCGCGCGCTGTCTCCCAGCCGAGATTGAAAACTGCCGGTGTTCCATTCAAAGCGTATTATATCCAGTCTGACGTTTATGAACTTGGCAAAACGCAAGCGGACTTCGACGGAACATCGCTTCCAATCTACGACAAAGAACGCACAATCTGCGACTGTTTCAAATACCGTACTAAACTGGATAACGAGCTATTTGCAAAAGCAGTAAACGCCTATGCGAACGACAAAGAAAAGAATCTTGCAAATCTCGGCAAGTACGCGAAAAAGCTTCGTGTATACAAAAAAGTGACAGATATGATGGAGGTGCTGCTCAATGGCTGATATAGGCGCTTCCGTTCTTGCAAAACTGCGGAACAAAGCAAAAGAAACCGGCAGAAGTAATCAACTCTGTATGCAACTTTTCTGCCAGGAAGAATTTTTGCGGAGACTTGAAAAGTCAAAGTACGCTGACAACTTTGTCCTGAAAGGCGGCTTATTCCTCTATACCCTCACCGAATTTGACAGCCGCGTGACCGTAGACGTAGACTTTATGCTCCGTAAAATACCGAACACGCCCGAAAAACTCCGTGAAGTCATCAGCGAGATCATAGAAGCGGACAAAACAAACGACTTTATCACTTTTGAGATCAAAGGCGTTTCGCCGATCTCGGTCAACAAACAATACCCCGGTATCCACACCGATATAGTCGCTCGGATCAAGAATACACGCACTCCGTTCGGAATCGATTTTGGCATCGGTGACGTTATCGTGCCGGGTGCAAAAAAGCGCAAGCTTCCGACGCAGCTTGACGATTACCCCGCGCCTACCGTAAACACCTATTCCATCGAAACGACCGTAGCCGAAAAACTTGACGCGATACTCGGGCTTATGGAATTCTCCAGCCGGATGAAGGATTATTACGATATTTACTATCTCGCCAACAAGTTTGATTTTGACGGCAAAACACTGACCGAAGCTCTGAAAAAGACTTTTGCAAACCGTGATCGCGCGTTTACTATCGAACAGTTTGATCAAATGCTCTCTTTCTCGGCTGATGACGCTATGCAAAAGAAATGGACAGCGTTCTGTAAGAAAGTCAACACAGAAAGCATCTTTGATACTGTCCTTGAAACGATCCGCCTGTTCCTCCTTCCGCCCTATCAGGCGGCAGTGAACAACGAACAGTATTCAAAAATGTGGAAAACTCGTGAACAGATATGGGAATAGTCCGTTTTGTGGGACAATCTCAATGAGATAATACTTAAGGGGATTTGTGATGGTTTACAATCATTTCATAAAATGCCAAGTTTGTGGGTCAGTAACACGTATCCGCCTTCAAGTTGGCTTTCTGAAAAAGCATCCCATTGTTGTTGCTTGTTGTAAATGCGGCACATCAATGAATGGTTATGTGGAGATAGGTCAGGATCGCCCTTCTTTAAGATTTCATTTTGATAATGCAGACGAAATTGAAGATCAAAACGATTCCAACTATGTCGTTGAATGTTCAGGTGAATTTCCCACCATCAAACCTCATGCGGATAGCATTGAAGGAAGAATGACTGTATCCCCGTTTATAAGGTGTATGAGTAAAATGGGGGATGGAAATTATGAATCCTTTACGCAATCAATAGCAAAGCTCAATTATTTCTGTGAACATTGGGCGCAATATAAGCGTGTATTTGATTTATTCGACAGAGACGACAGAACATACCTGACAAACGAAATATGGAAAATGTTGCCCAAGGAACAATTTCCCTGCCGCAACGAATTTGAAATTGCTCGTGCTGTTCATATGATTGAAATCAGATACTTCGTTGGTGTTTTAAGAAACGATATTGTTTCAGATCTTTCATTAAGCACAAGTGTATTAAAACTTTCTCCAGAGCAGTTAAAAACGACACTTCTGTTTCTAAATTCACATGAAGGGTATTCACTTAAGCAATTACGCTCATCATTATATAAAGTATACGATGAGTTTGCTGAAGTGTATCCATTCCTAATCCCGGCGTTCTCATTACAATTCTATGAAGTTGGCGATTTGGATTTTAGTGTAGAAGGATCAACCACGAGTTCATTTGATCTTGTTAAACAGTTTTCTTTGGATGCATATGAGACTTTGGGGAATCTTCTCATCATTCCGGTTGCGCTGAACAATATCAAATATAGAAATGATTGTAATCATTGCGCCGAAAAAGATGGCGCATCAATAGATTTAAGCAAGTTCCTATCACTTTCAAAAGCGAATCGATATCATTATTGTGATGATGCAGAGCAGTATACTAAAGTGCTCAAAATTGTGCTTAACTCGAAATTGCGAAACGCAATCGGTCATAATGATTTTGATTATAATGCCGTTTCTCAGCAAATAACCTACGTGCCTAATCCTAAAGATCGATCAAAGAAAGAAACCGCGTATTTGCTGGAATTTGAGAATGAAGCAATTCGTCTTTTTCAAGCAATCACGGTCATTTCCGAGTATTTGTATAGATTAGGAGAAGCTGAAATGATCGAAAAGGGGTATGTTCCTTTGCCCGTTGAGCAGGGGCTTGCGCCATTCAAAAAGGTCGGTCGAAATGAGCCGTGCCCATGTGGAAGTGGATTGAAATATAAAAAGTGTCACGGAAGATAATCAATTGAATTAGAAGAATAGGAACAAGAAAATGTTTAAGCCAATATGTATTAGCAATAAACCATGTATTTTGATGAAATCGGCGACGAGCGCGAAATATGGTAGTAAAACAGTTTTAACGGATTCGTGTTGGGAATATGTTTCTTTGTATTTGAAGCGCCAGTCTGTTGCAGGAGCAAGTGAAGCTTTATTCTATTGGGAGCAGGCTCATAGTTTCTATTTAGCATCTGTCAATCTGCCAGATAGCGCAAAGCCGTTAACTTCGTACTACTGTATTTTAAATGCTACAAAAGCATTATTACGTTTTAAAGGGGTAGCTAACACAAGACTTAATCATCACGGAATCGCATCAGTTGATGATCGTGCTGGGAAAACAAACTTAAAGGAAGCTATGACATCCATTAAAGGCAGTGGCGTTCTTCCCGAATTATCAAGGCATTTTGACTCTCCTCTTGCTGTAAAACATTATTCAATATTTGATATTCTTTATAATATTCCTTGTGTTCATAGGGCATATTGTATTACTTTTTCAAAACCAGAAATATATGTTCCTATAATTAACCCCGTATTGGTAAAGAAAGATGCTTCTAAGGAAGCGTGGGTCAAATTTGAAGTGGATGGACGGTATGCTATCGCCGTTGCTCAAAATTGCGGACGCCTATCCGAAGATGATTATTTCCCGCACAAGGCAGGAAATGTATCAGCATGAGGGCGTAAAGATTGTGGACGTTGCAGATTGGCTACTGGTATGAACTGACATACGCATAACAGGCACATTGTGTGTGGGGGGACATCTTCGTACAAATTCCCCCAAAAGGAATGGGATTATCGGTTCGGAAACAACAAAAAGAACTACATTCAAACCAGAAGTCGATGCGGCGATTACCAGATGTTTTAGAGTTGAGTTTTTGGTTTTGCAGAGAAATCCCAAATCAAAGCGCAGAAGATATGAAGAATCAGAATGCCGATTTGGTTCGCAGTATTGCGTCAACAGAGGATAAGCACGGGACGATATGGCATCTTATTTGATGTCAGCACGAAAGGAGGAACGGAGCATGGCTAAGAGTTCTAATGCCAGCCAGGAAGTTTTTGGATTTGATTTTCAGAT
>JAEEGL013423710.1_pt1 | contig 31447 bp, 32 predicted proteins | sample 9134231 | NCBI WGS metagenome assembly JAEEGL01 (sample SAMN16246548, study PRJNA631951) | gut metagenome | biome: gut microbiome; feature: rumen; material: fiber-attached | host: Bos | place: Iran: Karaj | collected 2018-10 | reverse complement strand
TTTTGGATATAATAATCCATAAATAATTACGTCCAAGAATTGATTATATCTATTTTTGAATAATAGACACAATCCTTTTTTGATAGAAAACAAGAGGGTTATTGGATGTTAGACATAATATTCAGTTTTTTTCACTTTTGATATCCCCCAGATAGGAATCAATCTTTGACAAAGGGATCACATACACCTCAGAATGCTCTTCCTTTCCTATCTCATAATCCGATACTGCTATCATGCGGCTTGGGTTATCGTCTATAAGACAGTAGGTAGAGATAAAGTCCGTTATCTGCTTTAAGTCGAAGTTGTCATAGTCAAGAACATCGTTTGTAGACTTGTAGATGCTCTTATAAAGCACTGCTACCCTCTCTTTATATCTTTTAAAGGAGTTGCCTGTAAAAAATTCATCAAATGCAGCAACATATCTGCTCCTGACATTATCGTACTGCTCTGTCATTACACCGCCCCGGAAGCGCATTGGGAAAAGCTCTGGCAGGATTATATGGAGCGTTCCATCTTTCAAAACTTCAAATGATATATTGGCATCTTCTGCTAATTCATTTTTAATCTCGTTTATGGCCTCAGGGAGTCCAAAAACCTTCGGGAACGACCTGAGGTGCTGCTCAAGCTTTTGGCAGCCAAAAATAGCCCTTCTGGACTCGTCTCGGGCCATCTCTAAATCATTGTCTTCTATAGCGAGCACTGCCCGGCTGATACTCTTATCTACCTTATTCTTCTCCCTTATCATTTCATTGACAAATACCACGTCGGGAGCCTCGTATTTTACCTGTTCATTTGTATTTGGAATAATAGTCTTTATTTTTATCATACATACCTCTTGCATTATAACTACACCTATAGTATACTATCTTTAACGTAAAAAAAACAGAGTTAAAAGAAGTCCGTATTTTCAGTGCGTAGCACAGAGAATATGGGCTTTTTTCGTTTAGAAAAGTTCTATCTAAACGTATCTCAAGATTAGCTCTTGTAATACAAAACTAAATATCAACCTATAGTAACAGCTCACAACATGGGAGCTGTTTGTTTTTCTCAGAGAAAGGAGAAACGATGAAGAGGAACGTTTTTGTCTCTACCTCTTATGGCAATTCATACGCCTACAAGGCAAGAATGAAGCGCAAAAGAGAATTTAGAGCATCAACCCCCGGCCTTTACAGAAAATTTTATGTAGAGGAACTTGAAACCGGAAGAAGAAGTACAGCAATAACGCTGTCAAAGGGAAAAATCGCAGTCGGTGATGATGTTTGGCGCATGTCAAACAGAAATGATATGTGTGAATACCCTTACAAGATAGTAGAAAGCACAGCTTTTCCGCTTTTCTACAAAGAAGTTGCAGGACAAATGGAAATCCCTATCACCATCGAAGATGAAACAGATGATGAAAGGGCTATTGTTTAAGAAAGAATGAGGAAAAATAAAGATGAATATAATTAAGAGAAATGGCTCAGAGGATGTATTTAATTCTGAGAAGATCAAAATTGCAGTTACAAAGGCTAATGAGGCAACACAGGAGCATGCAAGAATATCCAACGCAGCGATTGACTATGTGACCAACGAGGTAACAGAGTATGCTGAGAATACACTTGCTACCCTCTCTGTTGAGGACATCCAGGATAAGATCGAGAACGTTCTTATGAAGGTCGGTCCTGAAGTAGCACGTAATTTCATCAATTACCGCTACAAGAGAGCCCTTGTAAGAAAGGCCAACACTACAGACGAGCAGATCCTTGCTCTTTTGGAGCGTAACAATGAGGAGGCAAAGCAGGAGAACTCCAACAAAAACCCTATAATCAACTCTACCCAAAGAGATTATATGGCAGGTGAGGTTTCAAAAGATCTCACCATGAGAATGCTTCTTCCTGAAGATGTAGTAAAGGCTCACAAGGAAGGTATTATTCACTTCCATGACGCAGATTACTTTGCGCAGCACATGCACAACTGCTGTCTTGTAAACCTTGACGACATGCTTCAGAACGGAACCGTAATAGGTTCTACTCTAATCGAGAAGCCTCACAGCTTTTCAACAGCATGTAACATCGGTATGCAGGCGGTTGCTCAGGTTGCAAGCTCACAGTATGGCGGACAGACAATTTCCGCAGCTCACCTTGCTAAGTTTATCGACGTATCACGCCAGTCAATCAGAAAGGAAATCCTTTCAGAGAATGAAGACGCTGGTATCGAGATGAAAGATAAACAGGTTGAGAAGGTCCTTGCTAAGAGGCTTTACAAGGAAATCCAGAAGGGCGTACAGACCATTCAGTATCAGATCATCACACTGATGACAACTAATGGCCAGGCTCCTTTCCTCTCCGTTTACATGGACCTCAATGAGGCCGAGGAAGGAAGAGAGAGAGATGACCTTGCAATGATGATCGAAGAGATTCTTCGTCAGCGCATTCAGGGCGTAAAGAATGAAAAGGGCGTATGGATTACCCCTGCATTCCCGAAGCTCTTGTATGTACTCGATGAGTTTAATGATCACGAAGGCTCTACTTACTGGGACACAACTGTTCTTGCTGCTAAGTGCACTGCTAAGAGAATGGTTCCTGATTATATCTCAGCAAAGATCATGCGTGAGTACAAAAATGGCGACGTATACGGATGCATGGGATGCAGAAGCTTCCTTACTCCTGATAACGAGAGCAATCCTGAGGGACTTTGCAACGATGACAACAAGGCAGGCGCTCTTAACTACGTTAAGGGACAGCATAAGTATTACGGACGCTTCAACCAAGGCGTTGTAACACTTAACCTTGTAGACGTTGCTCTTTCGGCCGGAAAAGACATGGACAAATTTTGGGAGATCATGAATGAGCGCTCGGAGCTTGTACATAAGGCTCTTAGATGCAGACATGAGCGTCTTCTTGGAACACCTTCAGATGTTGCGCCTATTCTCTGGCAGAACGGAGCATTGGCAAGACTTAAGAAGGGTGAGACAATCGACAAGCTGTTATACGGTAACTACTCTACCATCTCTTACGGCTACGCAGGACTTTATGAGTGTGTTTACTACATGACAGGTCATTCACACACTGATCCTGAGGCAAAGGATTTTGCTCTTAAAATCATGCAGCACATGAATGACAAGTGCGCTGAGTGGAGAAAAGCTGAGAACATTGCTTACTCCGTATATGGCACACCGCTTGAGTCTACAACTTACAGATTTGCCAAGGCACTTCAGAAGAGATTTGGTGTTATTCCTGAAGTAACAGACCACGACTACATCACAAACAGCTACCACGTTAATGTAAGAGAAGAAATCAGTTCATTCCAGAAGCTTGCTTTTGAGGCTGAATTCCAGAGACTTTCTCCCGGAGGAGCAATTTCCTATGTCGAGATGGCGGATCTTACAAACAACATTGAGGCTGTGCTCGCTCATATTCAGTTCATGTCTGAAAACATCATGTATGCTGAGATGAACATGAAGAGTGACTATTGTGAGTGCTGCGGTTATGACGGCGAGATCAAGATTGTTCACGATAAGAACGACAAACTCGTTTGGGAATGCCCCAACTGTGGAAATCGCGACGAGTCAAAGATGAACGTTGCAAGACGTACCTGCGGCTATATCGGAAGTAATTACTGGAATCAGGGAAGAACACAAGAGATTGAGCAAAGATTTGTGCACATCTCGGTTCCAAAGATTTCCAAGGCCGTATAAGCCTAGAAAAAATTTAAAAATGAGCAGGGTCGGAGCAATCCGGCCTTGTTTTATAAAGGAGATTTATGAACTACGGACAGATATATTACAATGATGTTGCTAACGGCATTGGTTGCCGGACATCTTTGTTTGTGTCGGGATGCACGCATCACTGTAAAGGATGTTTTAATGAGAAGACATGGGATTTTAACTTCGGTGATGCATATAGTAAAAACACTGAAGACGAAATAATAAAATCCCTTGAGCCATCGTATATTAACGGTCTGACAATCCTTGGTGGTGAGCCAATGGAAATAGTCAATCAAAAGCACATAAGACCACTTATCGAGAGGATCAAAAAGGAAGTCCCCAAGGCAACCATCTGGATATACTCAGGTTACACTTTCGAGGAGCTGACAGCTTCTTCTAATAAGCGCTGTCACGGCGATGATACGACGGCAATTTTATCCATGATAGACATCCTTGTAGATGGTGAATTCATGGAAGACAAAAAGGATTTGACACTAAGATTCAGAGGCTCTTCTAACCAACGGGTAATCGACATTCAAAAGACCCTTTCAAAAGGAGAAGTTGTATTGTCGAGATATAATGACAAAGACGAGTCGAGAAACAAATAAGTCCACTACTCCCCTACTCTCTCAAAGAGTCAGGGGAGTTTTTGGTTGTAAAAATAAGGTTGAAACATTACTACGCCTATGGTAAAATATTTGTAACGTCAAATAATATACGTAAAAATCTGTAAGAGTCATGGCTTCATTGCCGTGGCTCTTTTTGGCGTTTCTTATAGATTTTCTTTAAATTCCGCCTACTTCAGGGCGTTTAAATATATATCACCATAAAAATTTCACACCTAAGGAGGGAAGAATAATGAAGAACTTCGATATCGAAGGACAACTCAGCCTTGATGGATTTCTTGTAGCCAGCGTCCCACTGGGACATGTTGACGGGGCAAAGAAGGGGAACATGATTCCTTTTCAGAAGCTCAAAGACTTTATTGGCAAGAAAGTGATCTATCAATCGGAAACAGGAGCAGAAGGCGACAGAAAGTACGGCTACAAACTAGTCCTTATAAAAGACTATTTTGAAGATTCGGATCAGTACTTTCAAAAAACCGAGAACGGGAATGTCACCTATATGAATGAATACATAATGTCCTTGCAATCAGAAAATACGAAGAAGCAGTATGAGCCTGCATTTGTGTGCGACAGGATTGCCTATTCTGATGACGACAGAACTTCAAAGAAAGCTAATTCATGGCTTTCAGAAGCGTATTGTCTCAACGGAAGGCACCAGATAACACACAATTCGTCTTCAGTATCATTTTTCGAATACAAGGCAATGTGAAGGAGGAATATCATGAACGGACTTAAATTCGTAAATTTCAACGATCCACACAATCGTTGGAGTCTTAAAAAAATATGTGAAATCACCGGACTTTTAAAGGAATACGCCGATAAGCATGACTACCGTAATGTTGAGCTTCTTTATGTGGAAGACAACACATGGAGTGATGAAGTTAATCAAAGATATGATATCGAGATTACTTATGTAGGCGATTCCGGCCCTCACTGGCAGAAGCTCTTAATCATGAAGGGCGAAGTCATAGACGGCCTGGAGTTTCACAAAAGATACGAGGAATTCTATCCTGAGAACGCAGCTCGCACAGGAAGAATCAAACAGATTGACCGCAAAGCGGAATAAGGAGAAGACATGAAATATTATATAACTAATTTCTATCGTTGGGAGCAGCCTTTGATAGATGCTATTAGAAAAAATGGCTTTTTCGTATATGGAATAAGGGATTGTGAAGGTGTTCACTACAGCATAGAGAAAAGGGTGTTGGTAAATAACATTGGTTTTCTTGTTGCTGACAGTGAGCTGGCTACTCCCCTTTCCGATACGCAGCTTGAAATTATCGGTAAAGAGAGCTTATCTCTCTCTGACAAGATCCGAGTGATAGCCGACTCCATAAAGGATGAACTTGCTCTTTCAAAGGCAAAGTATGAGTTGGAAGAAGCTGAAAGAGAAATGGCCTGGCAGGAAGCAATAAAGATACAGAATAACCGAATGGAAAGAGACAGACACTACAACCTTTCACTTAGAAAGGACAATCCTGTAAAGTTTTCAAACGGTTATGGAATCACATTCCAGACCATCTATAACAATGGCAATGGCACTCAGAGAGTAATGTATTTCATTACTAATCCTGAGGGCAAGATTGTGGTTGATTCCACGGAAGAAACATTCAATCTTAACGCCAGGTACAACAGAATGGCAAAAGTGATTGCTCAAAACCACTTGATTGCAGTATAAGGAGTAACTTAATGAGGAAACTAATTGTAAAAAGAAAGGAATAAACGAATCCTCGGTAAACCGAGGTTATCCTGAAACTAGTATGGTCAGTCGGGATGCTGCTTAGTGGATTATATCCACGGCTCGCTGAAAATTAAAAAGAAGAAGGAGTGTCGGTTGTAACGGACAAGTTAAATCGGCACTTGCCGTAAGAACTTGTTGGGAGCGTTACTAAATCATAACAAGAATTCGACCACGGCGGTTGCTTCTTTATCCACGAAACGAGAAATCGTTAGTGGTGTTTATGTACTTTACAAGAAATGATGCAGATAATGAGTTTCTTACATTTGACCGCATCATAAAAATACGTAGCATAGTTGAGAAGTACGGAGAAGATAAATGTTATATATCCTTCTCTGGAGGGAAGGACTCTACTGTCCTCTCCCATCTCGTAGATCTGGCAGTCCCCGGGAACAACATCCCAAGGATTTATGCCAACACAGGAATTGAACTTAATGCAGTAAGAGAATTCGTTCTTGAGTGGCAAAAGGACGATCCGAGGATTGAGATAATAAAGCCGTCTGTTAACATAAAGGCTGCTTTAGAAAGGGATGGATATCCTTTCAAGTCAAAGGAGCACTCCATGTACGTTGATATCTATCAGCGCAATGGCATGTGCAAAACCGTTGACAGATATCTTAAACCTGAAGAAAGCCGTAAGACTTTCGGATGTCCTGACAGCTTAAAGTATCAGTTTACGCCTGAGTTTAAGCTTAAATGTTCAAAAAAATGCTGCTACAACATGAAGGAGAAACCCATGGAAGACTATGCAAGAGCCAACGACAGGCCCATATGTTTTATCGGACTTCTCGGCGATGAGAAAGGCGGAAGAAATCAGGCCAAGTGTCTCGTAGACGCTGCTTTTGGCAAACACTTTCAGCCTCTCACAGCTTGTGATTCAGAATGGGAAGAGTATTTCATAAAGCATGAAAACATAAAGCTCTGCAAGCTTTACTATCCGCCTTACAACTTTGAAAGGACCGGATGCAAGGGATGCCCTTACAATATAAACTTGCAGCAGACTCTTGATACCTTAGGGCAGTTCTTTCCCAACGAGAGAAAGCAATGCGAACTCATCTGGGGGCCAGTGTATGAAGAATACAGAAGGCTTGGTTATCGCCTTAAAAGAAAAGGACAGATAAAAGGTCAGATGAGCATCTTCGACTGTGCCTGTTGAAGCAAAGGAGAAAAGATGGAAAGAACAATCACAATTAGAGTAGAATTGCAAGACGACACACTCGTATCGGATCTTGAGCAGATTATTGATGAAGCTCTTAATGATGCAGGAGTAGACTGTAATTACGAAATTATTGAGTGATGCAAATTAAATAGCTACCAACATAACGCCTATGGGCTGCCAAGCGCTAGAAATAGCCAACTTGAACGCCTATATGGGGCGTAGATTGGATAAAACAATGAGGAAATATGTAAATTTTGAAGCATTTAGAAAAGATACCGAGAAGGCGCTTAGTGAGTTACAGACAAAGTATGGTGTGGAAATCAAGGCGGGCAATATCAGATATGATGAGACATCATTCACCATGCAGCTCAAGGCAACAAGAGCTGACGTGGATGTGCAGAAGCAGGAATTCATGAACGGACTTATCTACATGAAGACCAATGGCTTCACAGCAGATGACTACCTTGCGACATTCGAGGACAAAGGAAAGACATATACTATCATAGGCTTCAAGCCTACAAATAAGTATGATGTCATTGTAGAAGCTGATAACGGCAAGAACTATTGCTTCAGAAGCTCCTTTGTCATCAGTCTTTTGAGAAAGTAATACATAACCAATAAACGCCCATGGGCTGCGCAGAGCTTTTTAGCTAACTGCATACGCCCACTGGGGCGTAGATTGGAATAATATGAAGATCAAATTTTCTAAGAGGGGGCTTACCTTCTCTTTTAAGGCTAATGAGACATTTAAGGCGGGAACAAAGTACCGCTATATTGTCGATAATAAGAATTCAGAGGTAATACTTCTGCCTGATGAGAATGGAAAATATAAACTTTCCAAGAAAGGCTCACAGGGGAAACCACTTGTAGACCTTAGAAACGAGGAAATAAGGGAAGCTATGAGCATGGCTCGCTATATGGAAGTAGAGGTTATGGATGATAAGATTATCATTCGTATCATCAAGACTTCTGTTAGCTTTGATACCCTTTCAGATGTTGAGATCGCAGATGTGATCAAGAAGTCCGATGAGGTCACTTTTAGTATCGATAAAGAGCAGCTTAAGACACATAGTACTGCCCTATCCGATATGTTGACTTCTGCGGGGCTTTTTTCAGCTAAGACAAGAGATGATGTGTCTTATGTCTTTGATACAGTATCGCTCTTTTGTGGTGCAGGCCTACTTGATTTTCCGTTTTCAAAGGATGGCTCTTTTGATATCAAGTATGCTATTGACTACAACAAGCACGCTTGCGAGACATATAGAGAAAACATCGGAAATCATGTTGTCTGTAAGGACATAAGAGAGGTTGAACCTGAAGACATCCCAGATGCAGACCTTGTGATTGGAGGCCCGTGTTGCCAGCCTTTCAGTTCAGCAAATCGTAGCAAAAATGAGGAGCGGAACACCGAAAGAAGAAGGCTTATTGAGGATTATGTCAGATTGACAAAGGCTAAAAAGCCTCTATGCTTTGTGATTGAGAATACCCCAGAGCTATTTATCAAAGACAAAGGTAAGTGGCTTCAATTGGTTCTCAATGAGCTGGCCGACTATAATATTACTTACTCCATTGTAAATGATGATGAAGTTGGAGGCTACTCTACCCGTAGAAGAGCTGTGATTATCGGTTCAAGCAAGGAAGTTGGAAAGATAATCATTCCTAATGTTGAGCTTACGGGCAAGAAGACAGTAAGGGATGCTTTTTCTAAGATAACTTCCGATTGGTACAACTACCCGGATCAGACGATCAGCAGGGAAAACACACAGAAAAGTATGAGCTATGTCCGCCCTGGCCACAACTACAAAGACATTCCAGAGTCTGTTCAGAAGTTTGGAAAGTCAACGCAGTCAAACACATTTAAGAGGCTCGCATGGGATGAGCCATCTTGCACAATCCTCAACTGGAGAAAAGCTCGGATAATGCCACCCGAAGGCAACAGAGTTTTATCGGTTGCAGAAGCTGCTTCTCTTATGGGGCTTAATAAAGACTTTAAGTTCCTTGGAAACCTTGATGCGAGGCAACAGCAATGTGCTAATGGTGTGACACAGGCCATGGCGCATTTTATAAAGAGCATTGTAAAAAATGCCCTTTACGGATATGCGAATAAAAGCCTTAGACGACAGCTTGCTATAGCATAAGTAAATGATAAGAGCATAGCCATTGGTTAGGCTCTTATTTTTTGCTACGCTTCTCTCCTATTAGGCAAATTACGATTAGAAAAATTTATGACAAATTACTTTACAATAGGTGTAGTAAATGGTATTATTATTACAACGTCAAAATTCACACAGTAAAAATAATTAAGAGTCATGGCAGATAGCTATGGCTCTTTTTTGCGTTAGAAGGGAGGTAGAGTGAATACCATAATGATAGCTCCTGCGAAGGTTGAACCAGCATCCAAGGGAAGTTTGGCGGCGTTTGCAGAAGGCAAGAACAAAAAGGGCGAATTCGTCCGACTCAGAATCCAAGAATATTGTGAGGGAGCAAAACCTATATACAGGCTTGTAATAGCCGAAGGTAAGCTTGCAAACGAGGTCAAGGATAGCGTCAGAATAAATGACTATCTGATGATCACTGGAGAAGAGCGCGGATATACCAACAAGGCCGGTCATGATGAGATTTTTATCAAAATGACAAGCTTTCAGGTGATGAAAAAGCCCGAAAAGAAAGAAGCATCTACTACTGCCCTTCCCGAAGGCGCAGTCATGGACAGCATCACGCTGTAAATGAAAGGAGGTACGATGATTCTGGCAGTTGTGGTTTTCTGTTTGATGATGCCAGTCATATTGCTTATAGCAATGGCCGAAAAAGCAAAATCAGCAGAACAGAAAAGACAATGGCATGCGGAACATATTGACGTTTCGTACCGCAAGCCATCGCTCAGTGAAGACAGAAATGTCAAGTTTATACGGGCAGTTAACAAATATGTGGTTAACAGCATGGAAGGTGTCACTGACATTAAGGTGATAGGTGATTATCTTAGAAATGTTGTTACAGTGTACGTCTGGACTAAAGAGGGTCGTCAAAAGCTCACATTGTTCAAGCAGTACACGGATAAAGGATGGGAGTTTTCTGAAGAAACTGCCACCGAGGAACCAAAGTCGCCCAAAGAGGATGATAAGCCTAAAGGAGACGACTTCGACGAAGACGATGAGGCAATGGTAGAAGTACTGTAAATGTCTCATCAAAATTTTAGAGCGGAAAACAGCACACGGGCACCGCAGAAAGGTAAAATTATGAATAAGGTAGAAATCACAGGAAGACTTACAAAGGATGCAAATGTTAGCGCGAAAGATGATAGCAAGGTTGCTAGAATCACTGTTGCCGTAGATAGAAAGCTCACAAAAGAGCAGAGACAGAAGGAAGGAGTGCAGACAGCCGACTTCATTTCTGTTGTTGCTTTTGGTAAGAGCGCAGAGTTCCTTGAGAAGTATTTCAAGAAGGGTTCAGCTATCGAGGTGGTAGGAAGAATCCAGACCGGAAGCTACACAAACAAGGATGGGGTCAAGATCTACACCACTGATGTTGTGGCTGAGGATATCGGATTTGGTGTTGGCGCAAAGGCAAATTCCAGCAACGGAAATGCTGAAGGCGGAAATAACGCTGTGCAGACATCAGCTCCCGCTGACGAGGATGGATTCCTCGACATTCCTGATGGACTTGACGAGGAGCTTCCTTTCAACTAATTGGGAGTCGTTCCTGTAATTTAATAACGTAAACATGAAGAGCCTTGAGGAAATCAATCCTTAGGGCTCTTTGTTTTTTAGGAGGAAAATGCACATGAATATGCTTCAGAAATACTATGCGGGCGTGCTCGCAGATTTGATCAATGCAAAAAAAGAAGGAGCTGCTAAAGCAGATGATATTACCACAATTTTAAAAGGCATGTCACTTCTTGCAGATTCCAAAGAGGAGATTGATGGGTCCGGCGCAGTTAATATTATTGCCTGGATTCCTCTTAAATATAAGAGAATGCTCTTTTACGCAATCTACGGCGCTGCAAAGAACACAAAGGCAGTTGTAGAGACAAGAAAAGGTGAGTGGTGTAAGGCTGTATGTACTCTTTCGGGAATGCTTGATGGCGAAACTTATGAGTATACAGCAGAGGCGACTCAGGCTTTCACATCTACAGAGCCTTTCAGTGGATTTTCTGATGATGTCAGAAACAGCCGCATGATTGACTATGCACTTGCAAAGGCTGAAAAAATTGCCCTTTACAATGCGGGTATTTGTATGGACTTCACAGGAGATATTGAAGAGCCCTCTCCCACTCCGAGAAACGATAAGCTCCCTGAAGAGCCTGTTTCCGATGATATCGCCAAAGCTTTAACTGCTGCGCTTGAGGCTGAAAAGGCTGGCAGTGCAAATTCAAAGGATGACGGGACTGTAACAAACCTGTCAGACGCGCCCAAAGAAGTTAAGGACGCCATCCTTGAGAATGACAAGAAGCTTAAGGAGAAGGAAGAGACAAAGGTAGATGAGCTCTACGAGGACCTTACTACTGTTCACTTTGGACCTAAGACTGGAAGCGATCTTGCAGGCATGACGCCTAAGTATCTTGCCTGGATGCTCAATCAGCTCGATTGCAAAAAGCAGTCAGACTCGGCAGCATATTACGAGACTATAAAGCAGCTTGTAATGGCAAGTGAGCAGGCCAAGAAGATCTATGAGATGCAGTCCAAAAGAGCATCTTGATAATCTTATCTTCTGCGAGTGAGAACTTGCAGAGGTATTCAATTGAAAAAATACGAGAAAATCATGTTGACGCTCTCGATAGTGGCGAATCTGCTTACTATCATTGCCGCAACAATGACAATACTAGCTTATTTAATGTAACATAGGGAAGGAATTGCTGTGATGGCTAATATAGGCGCACGGGGTATCCACAGTACTCACTTTACACTCGCAGGGCGTGGAAGAGTTAGTCGTAGCAGCAATGCCATCCTTTACACATAAGGTCAACTGTGTTATATTAAACATATCAATTGAAGAACCTCAATCGCTCCTGATACTGTGGAAAGATCAGGATTTAGCGACAGTTCTCAGAATAACAAAACAGGGCTTTCTCATTTGGAGGGAGCTCTTTTTGTTTGCGCTTTACTTTTCCCTACGCTCATAGTATAATATTCATAACGTCAAATAGAATATCGTTAAATCCATAAAAGTCGCTTACTCCAAGCGGCTTTTTTGACGTTTTCATATAGATTTCCCCAAAACAACGTCCGTCGGGCGATTAAATAAATATCTAACAAACGAAAGGAGGCATGTATATGCCAAGAAAAAACGCACAGCCTGTTGCTCTTTGTGATACATCGAATATGACAAATGAGCAGTGGCTATTGATGAGAACCGGTAAACTTCATAACATTCCATGTACTGTCGGGGGTAGTGAGGTTGCTGCAACTAAAGATGAGTCTCCCTGGGTGTGTTCCAAGGAGATTGCAGACAAAAAAAGAGGCATCAAACCTCTTATCCAGAAAGAATTCAATGAGGAAAACAAACAGATGGGTCACATTTTTGAGCCTTATGTGCAGGAGATGTTTATTTTATGGTTTGAGAAAAACTATGGAATAAAGCTTGTTGTATGTAGGACTATATCTGAGTTCAATGCCTGTCAGAATGGTATTTATAATGACAGACACTGGTATCAGTGTGGAATTAAAAATGAAGACGGTAGCCTTAAATATCCTCAGGCTGTAGCCGATGTTGATGGTCTTATCAAAGTCAATGGGAGGATCGGTATCTTGGAGTACAAGACAACTAACCCTGATGGCGAGACAGGCAGAAAAACATTGGCTAAGTGGCAGAACGGGATTATTCCCGAATACTACTTCTACCAGCCTAATCACTACATGGCAGTTTTAAATGTGGACTTTGCATTTATCTGCTGTGCATGGGGGTTTGGCCTTCAGAAATTTGCCTGCATTCCTCTTGAAAGAAACCTTGAATTTGAGGACGAAATGCTTGAAGCTGAGAAGAAATTCGCAAAGGATGTTGTAGATGGAAAAGAATGGGACACTACAAATTGTGATCCTGCCCTTTTGGCAAATTATTACACAAGACTTTACGGAACTTCTGCTAATGGCAAGAAGGATGCTATACTGCCCTCTTCTTATTTCTCTCTCCTTAAAGGACTTTATGACAGAAAAGAAAAAAGAGCACAGCTCCAGAAACAGATCGAGGAAATGGATGAAATGGATGAAGAACTCATCGCTATTCTCTCACCCGTTGTTGGAGATGCTGACTTTATTACGTGTCGTAGAGGCAAGGAAACAATCAAAATTAAGGTCAAAACGCCAAGAGAAAAGGTTGAGTGCATAAATATTGCCTCGACCGTAGAAAAAGCTCATATTGACCTGAATTTGCTTGAAAAAGACTATCCTGGTCTCAAGGACAAGTACATGGTGACGGTGTTCGATGCTAAACAGTTTAAGGCAGAAAACCCCACAGCTTATACAAGAGTTCGTACTGAGGCAAAGCCAACAGGAAAAACTAAGACATACGAGGCAACATACAGAAACCTCGACGCCTAAAAGGAAAGGAGGCAGCTGTGCCTAAGACAAAAAGCAACACTGCTTTTATTGAGGAGCTTTTATCTCAGACAGGAAATTCCTGGCTGAGTGAAGATTATCTTCATCAGGTAGCTAAAAAGCTTAAGGGCAACGCCTCTTTAAGTTTTTTAAATGCCGATATAAAGAGTGGGAATATTGTGGCAAGGAAGGTTGAAGGTAAAGTATATATCACTCTCCCATCCTATGCATCCGCAGAAGCAAGCATAGCCCTTAATATTTTGAGGGTTATGGATGCTCCGCACAGAGTCTATTCTGATAAGCTCCTTGATGAAAAAATAGATGCGGTTGAAAAAATAAAAGGCCTAAAGCTTCATATAGGACAAAGAGATGCTGTTAAGGCAGCATGTAATAATCTTTTTCTTATTTTGACAGGTGGCCCCGGAACTGGCAAGACCTGCGTGCTGAACGTCATAAATGATGTTTTGCTTATGTTGGGCGATAAAAATATATTGTACTGCGCTCCAACAGGAAAGGCGGCAAGAAGGATTTCTGAAAGTACTGGATTTGATGCGAAGACAGCGCATAGACTTCTTGAGATCAATCCTGACAAGATGGAGCCAAAACCATTTGATAAAAGCATAGATACCACTATCTGCGATGAAGTATCCATGCTTGATGCTTTCCTTGCAGAGGCTTTTTTAAAGGCGGTGCAGACAGGACAGCGTGTTGTATGGGTAGGTGATACGGATCAGCTCCCCTCTGTTGGTTCTGGTGCAGTCTTAAGGGATATTATTTCCTCGGAAGTAGTCCCTGTGGCGAGGCTTACAAAGACTTTCAGACAAAAAGGCGAGTCAGACCTTGCTGATAACATACAGCTTATCAAAAACGGAGACTATCATCTTCACGCTGGAAAGGACTTCCACCTTTCAAAACCGGTTGACGGATGCAGTGCAATGGATCAGATTCTGCTTTTTTACAAGCAGGAAGTAGAAAAGTATGGAGTTCAGAATGTAATGGTCTTAACTCCGTACAGACAGCATGGAGATACTTGTTCTATAGAGGTAAACAAAAGAATTCAGCAAATTGTAAATCCTAACCCACGCGCCCAGATAAAGGTCGGGAGGGAGTTTTATAGGACAGGTGATATGGTAATGTTTTTACAGAATGACGACGATGCATCAAACGGTGACATAGGCGTTATTACAGGCGTTATAGATAACATGTTTGTGTCAATCAGAGTCAATGGTAAAAATGTAATGTTTGATAAATATGAGCTATCGGGAAGAATCACGCTGGCATATGCGATGAGCATACACAAAAGCCAGGGTTCTGAAGCAAAGAGCGTTATCACGCTGATGCTTAACGAACATGAAACCATGCTCCAAAGAAATCTTCTTTATACAGCAGTGACCAGGGCAAAAAAAGAATGCTTTCTTATATGTGAACCTGAAGCTGTAAAAAAGGCAATAGAAACAGAGGCATCCTGCCTCAGGACAACAATGCTCTCAGAATACTTAAAAATGTATGCTGAGAAAAAGCACATAAATATGGAGGTAGCATAATGGCAAAGGCTAGTAGAACCATTAGTCATATTGAGGAACAGATGAACAGCAATGCAATATTTGATACCTGGACTCAGAACTGGGGCATCAAAGTCTACCCCGCTTACGGCATTGATAAGCTGAAATTCAGTTTTATTGAGAAAGGTACAAGCGGTAAGGGAAAGAGCTTTGATATATATATGGAGTGTCTTAGGGACGGGGCACAGTGTTTTGATAACTGGGCTTACGACATTCTTCACGGAAGAATGGAAAGGATTCTTGCTAATGAGAAACAGGCTGGCGAAAAGTACCCTAAAACATTCAAATATACCACAGGAGAGAATGCCGAGAAGTCTATCGGCATCATGAACTCAACAAGTGGCGGCTACTGTATCAATGCGTCTGTCCCCGGCGAAGACAACAAGAAGGTCTTCTGCAATATTCCAATATCATTTCATGATCTTCGACACATCGCAGAGAGATATGTTATATCTTACCAGAAGCGTAAAGACGAACTTGAGCAGATAAGGGAAAAGGCTGCAAAAGATCAGGCTAACTGGAGGAGTTCTCAGGATACAGTTCCGCAGGAAAGGCATGAGGACCAGCATAAAAACTCTCAGCCTCAGACTGAAACTCCAAAGCCTTCAAATGTTGTCGAAATGACAAAAGCAAAGTTCAAAGTCAAGGCTGAAGCTCCCCTTGCAGACAGCAAGGACGGATGGAAGACCCTTAGGGTGCTGGATGCAAGCGGTAAGGAAAGAACCGTAGCATTTGGCCCTAAGGCTATAGAGAAGACAGGCAACAGATGGAATCAGTTCCTCAATCACCTTAATTCTCATCCGGGCGCAGAATTTACTATTACAGCGCAGGAGAACAATCAGTATTTGCAGTTCATTGCATTTTGAGTAAAAAATACCCCTTTAGCAGATATAAGCTAAAGGGGCTTATTTTTTTGTATATCAACCAAAGCTGAAATGATAGAAGACCCTGCCCATGATATCATCCTTCAGAATATAAGGAGACTTAAAAAATCTTGAGTCTGTACTATGTTCTCTGTTATCTCCCATCACAAAATATGAGCCGTCGGGAACGGAAAAGGATTTATCACAATTAGTCTCAATGTCTCCATCAAGATAGGCTGATTCATCACAGATAAGACCATTGATATAAACGTATCCGTCATGAAATTCAATCTCATCACCAGGTATTCCAATGATTCTCTTCAAAAGGTATCTATCGTATTCCGTTGATTTGAATGCGATGATGTCGCCTCGTTGAGGTTCTTTGGTCATGTATGCGAGTTTATTGACAATAGTAAATTCGTCCGTCATGATGGTTGGTTCCATGGAACCGCTCTCTACATGAGTAAACTGGACAACAAAGATACTTAAAAACAAGCACCCTGTCAGAATAATTATCGAACAGAACAACATTCCCTTATCAATAATGTGTTCAGTTCTTTTTGTCTCCTTTATTTTGCGTTCATCTTCTATTCGTTCATCATCATCCTCTTCAATATGCAAGCTCCTTCTATTTTTTTTTGAGCCAGTACCGCCACCATTTCTTTTTTTGATGATAAAAACAATTAAAAGGGCAAGAGCAATAATCAAAAACGCAATGCCTGCTAGCTGTACTGGATTGATTACAGGAGCTTTCTTTACAAGCATTTCAACATATGCTGTATAAGTAGCATTATTACCTGCCTTATCTGTTGCCACAAGAGTTAGCTCATTATTGCCCTCTCGCAGAGTAGCAGTCACGTCAAAATATCCTCTTTCATCAACTTCAACTTCCTGCGTGCCATTATATAGAACTTCAAAATCTGATACATTACCACTAAAAGAAATTGAATTATCATATGTGCTTGTGCCAGAAATATCATCTTCTATCTTGAGAATTGGAGGCACAGTATCAACAATAGCAAAATCTGTAAATGACTTCATATTGCCATTATCATCAACTACATAAACTATGATGTTGTTATCACCTTCCGCCACGGGAACTTCAAAATCATTATCGCCCACTTCGAGCTTGCCGGATGCACCAACAATATTCCCGTTATCGACATACTTTAATGTGTACTGCTCTCCTACTGTTGCGATGCCGTGTCTTGTTGCTGTATTGATGTATTCTGAAGAGTCAAAAACAATCTGTGCATCAGGGTTATAATTGTTCTTTATAACATATGTTGCTTCAGCTCCCGAAATACCTGAAGAGGTCGCAGGGACAACGCTTAAAATAATCTCATCCACGCTATCCCCTACGGGACACTCATAGTACATCTGCTTAACCTTCTCGTTTCCAAGGATCTTTAGTGTCTTGGAATCTGTAACAGTCACGTCCACATTTCCAACACTTTCATCAGTCCATGTAACAACGATATTGTCATCTTTCCAATAATAGCTAAGACCTGAGATTTCCTTCGATAACGAAATGTCTCCCGTCACATCTTTGGCCGCAGAATTGGATGATTTTACACTTACCGTGATCTTGCATATTTCTTTCTTTTCTGCACTTGCAGGAAACATTTTTGTGGCCTTTACAGTCCACTCACCTGCTGTCACATTCTGTACTGTACAGCTCACAGCACCGGATACTGAATCAGTAGCAAAGCTATAAACTTTCTTGTTGGGAGAAAACAACTCTGCGTTATCCGGGGCAAATTCTTCGTTTTCATATTGCAATGTAAATGTACATTCAGCGTAATTATCCGGGATGGAAACAGACACTTCTTTAATCACCTGTTCTCCATCGCCAGTATCCTTATCTTCCGCCATGGAAACCATAGGGGGAGACAGAAACATAACAAATATTATTATCAGAAATATTATTTTTTTAATCATACTACTTCCTTTCTGTATGCCAAGTGTGATATTATCTAAATCAGTATATCACATTTAATACACTTATAGTATATATCAAAAGGTGTAATATTGCAACTACGAACCTTACAAATATGTATTTTTCTATGGTATAATAAGTAAAGGAATACGCCTATTTGGTACTATATTCCAATAGTGATATATCAAATCACAAAATGAAAGGGGACTATTATGGCTACGAAACAAAGGAGTAATCTGTTTGCAAATAGGTTAAAATCCATTAGAATAAGCAGGAAATTAAAGCAGTCAGAATTTTGCGAGAAATTTTCAATCTTTTGCGGAATGGATAAGAAACTTCCGGTATCTACACTCTCATCTTGGGAGATCGGAGCAAAAAGACCGAGTTATGAAATCCTCATACAGATTGCTGATTATTTTGGGGTAACTATTGATTTTCTCATTGGAAGAAGCTCTGTTGAGAATGAATCCATTGGGTCAAAAGGATTCCTATTTCTCGACGATTTTCTTGTTGAGATTGATGAAAAAGACCTTGTTCTTTATGACAGCAAGCCTGTATTCATAACTTATACAGATGGGCAAAAGAACTATGGAGAGTGGGGTATTTACAACAAGCGGAAAGATGTCTTTAGATGTGCTGAACAGTCTGTACGACACGCACAGTTCTTTAAATATTACGCCTGCACACCAGACTCATTTCCACAGCCAAAACGTATAAAGTAAACAAACAAATACCAGAATTGTAATATGTCAGCCTCGGCTGACATATTTTTTGTGTATTTTGACAAATTTTCAAAAAACTCTTGTAATTGATACACCATAGGTGTAAATTATTATTAATCCAATTCCTTAATTTCTCTTGTTATTAGCGGTGGTGAGACGAGCATCTCGCCACAGCGTATACCCTTGAGATAAGGGCCTTCCGACAAGCGAATGTCGGTAAAATAGTCATCCTCTCTTTTAGAGTGGATGATTTTTTTATTTTCATTTTTGTATTGTAAAAAATACACAAAAGGTGTAATATCACTATATAATGATTGCATATTCTAAAGGAGGATTTTCATGGCACAGCTTATAAGATGCCCACACTGCAATAAATTCATTGATAAGGATTCTAATATATGCCCTAAATGCTCACAACCTCTTACAGACAAGAAACCAGTGGCAGAAAAGGAAGCACCAATGCAGGAAAAGCCCAGGGGTCAGAAACCAGCGCCAAAGCCTGAGCCGGTACAGGAAATAACAGAACCAGAGGTGACTTATAATGAAGCTGATAACGAAGCTCCTGTATATAAACCATACAACGCTGATCCAGAACCGGAAGTAGAACAGCCCGATAAGCCTGTGATAGATGAACCCGACGAATCGGTTTATACAGAGCCAGAATCAAGCCATATCCCTGAACCAGAGGCTAAAAGACCAGTCAGAAAAACATCTGAGCCTGAAACTGAGCTCAAAGAAAATGAAGAGGAGCAGATATCGACTGACAAAGAAATGGAAGCCTTTTATGCTTCTATGCAACAGAAGGAACCTGACAATGAGAAAGAAGAAAAAAAGTCTGATGATGCACCCAGAGGAAAAAAAATTGCAGACCTTGCAGGAAATTTCGCATCTAACATCGTAAATAATTCAAAGGCCATCATCGGAAAAGGCAAAGCGGAAAACGCAGAAGAAGCTGATGAAACTGATGAAGCCGAAGAGATTGCAAATAATGAAGTTCCTAAAGAAAATACACCTAAAGCCACATACAGGAAGGAACGTGTAAAGCCTGATATCGCAGAGGCCAAGAAGCCCACATATAATGCAAACGCTGACGGATATTATGACTATGTAACCGCAGAGATTGATGCAAGAACAGAGCATGTCACTACGGAAATGGTCATCAAGACTATTTCGTTCATCGCTATAGTGATTGTAGTTGTAGTTGGAATGATCAATTTCATCTAATAACGAGGTATGCATGATAAACAATAATAATTCATTTTTGACGTATAAAGAATTACCGGCATGTATAAAGGGGCAGCTTATATCTTTTGCAATGCTGGGTGCAGGGCTGATAATCTTTGGCCTGTCTTTAGCTATTGGTATGCAGTCGTTGAATATGGCTCTTTTTACACTTGTAATCCTTGTAGCTTATACAATATACTGCCTTTCTTGGAGTTTTCCTTTTTTTACAAATAAGGTACTCATAATCGAAGGCAGAGTAAAGGAAATTGACAACAATGAAAAGACTGAAAAAGGGCTTTCTGGAACGTTTGCAAGAGAATTGGTAAGGTACACCTTTACGCTTGATGTGGACGGCAAAGAAGTGAGTGTCATCAAGACCGGGAATAAAATCAGAAAGAAGGACGCCAACGTAGTATTGTATGTGCCAGAAGATGCTGTAAATTTTCGAGCTGATGGAACGACATTTATCAGCCGCATTTTATATACAGAAATAATGAATTAAAATTAAAGCCCCGCTAAAAATAGCGAGGCTTTTTTGTTACATACTTTCTAGTATCTTTATGAGCTTGTTTAATTTCTTTATAAGAGCTTCTTTTGTGGCTTTATTAAATTTATTTCTCTTAAACTCCTCTTCCATCCTGTCTGTGTAAGCATATAGCTGCGTTTCAGGTTCTTTTACGTTATCCATTGCAAGAGGAACGTCTCTTACTTCTTCGTAATTATCCTCTTCTGCGCTAAAATCTGATGGGAGCTTGTCTTGTTTTTCAAGCTTTGGAAGGCTGTCTAAAATGCTAGGTGTTTCTAAAAGATCTACATCCTCAGGCTCAACTGCGCCTTCATCCTCTTCTACTTGCTTGATTTTCTCCGCAAGCTTCTCTTCTATTAGTTCTTTATGCTCCTGCACGGCCTGCTCAAGTTTCTGTCTTTCTTTACGCTCTTTTTCAAGCTGAAGCTCTTTCTTTATCTCCCCCACGTACATGTTTACAACAGGAGTATCAATCTCGAATGTTGGGTTTTTCTCAAGGTACTTTTTAAGTCTTTCTGCAAGCTGCCTTTGCTTGTCGGCAGGGAAATTTACAGCATCTTCGAAAGCTTCATACGGGAAATTCTTGGCCTTTGCAAGTTCTTGGATATCGTCAGCCAGTTTTAATAGTGATTTAAGCTTTGAAACCTTGGTTCTTGAAATGCTAAATATCTCACCAAGACGGGTGTTAATATCGCCCTTGAAGTTTTCTTCTCTCAGAATGAGCTCATAATACTGGATGGATCTTGCAAGCTCTATGGGTGAAAGAACCCTTGTATTTATGTTGCTTTCTACAAGTTTTTTTCTGACAAGAATATCATCCTCTGGCTCCATGATTATACAAGGAATAGTTTTCCATCCAAGATTCTTTACGGCTGCATATCTTCTATGTCCCGATGATATCTGATACTTCCCATCAGGTAGGCGGTATACGTCTATAGCACCGTTAAATCCAATACTTTTGATACTCTCTACAAGTCCCTCAACATTTTCCATAGTGAATAGCTTTGTGTTATCAGGGTTGGGGATTATTTCATCAAGCGATATGTCTTTTACAAGTTTTGAATTAGATTCTTCTACGCTTTTTTTGGTAATCTTTCCAAGCTTCTTTAATGAGTCAGTACTCGATATATTTACAGCCATTTACTTTCTTCCTTTCTTTGCAGCACTTATCTTTTTGATTATTTCCTTGGTAAGTTCTATATAATCCAAAGACAATGTATCTTTGGGCTTATAATAAGAAATCGGCTTACCAACGATTCTGGCATCAAGAGCAACCGTTTTTCTTCTAATGGTTGATTTAAAAATGGTTTCGACACCCATCTGCTCCTTGCAATATGCAATAATCTGTCTGTTTACAGAACCTGACACAGAAGTAAATACAACTCCTAACAGTTCAAGGCCAGTATTGTCTGTCTCTGTCCTTATCCTGTTCTTGGTATCAATAAGATCGCTGTAACCTACAAGTGAATCCATATCTGCAAACGCAGGAACAATGATATAATCACACACTCTTAACGCACTTTCGGTAAGACTGCTGATATAACCGGGGCAGTCAAAAATACAGTAATCATACTTCTCTTCAAGATCAGGAGTAAAGAACCTTTTAAAAAAGTCATAATCGTTCCATTCTTTTCTAAACACTTCGGTATTAAATCTCTTGTCAGAAGGAATCAGGCTGATATTTGTTTCCTGGGGAATATATTCGTGAACCTTATTAGACCATTTCTTGAAGTTGATGTCATAGATGACATCTTTCTTTGAAGCCTCATCAATTATGTAATCAAATAATGTGTTTTCACAATCTCCTTCAATTGTCCTTAGATAAGAAGTAGCTGTACACTGTGCATCAATATCGATCACAAGTACTTTTTTCTTTTTCAGTGACAGGCAGCCAGCAATATTGACAACGGAAGTTGACTTGCCGACTCCACCCTTCTGATTGAAAATCAATAATTTTTCCATACCACGAACCTCCAAAAACAAGTATACAAAACCAAAAGGTTCATAGTCAATATAAACATACACAAATGTGTTTTAAAGTATAAAATTGTACTGCAATGGATTTGTCCCCGACAGGGAACGAAGTTTCCACTACCAAAACCAAATTTACAAGGGACAAATTATTGACTTTTTGAGCAATCGATAATACACTATCCATAAATACACTAATGGCATATAAAAGGAGGAATGGATATATATGTTATTCTTTACCGGAATAGATGATGGCAACTATGACATTAAGAGCCCTCATACTACTATGCCCGCTGGATATACAAGCTCTGAAATTCTACCACCAATGACAAGTGAATATTTGTTCTACAACGGAGTATATTATGTTCCGAGCCAGAAGCGGTTCAAATATCTTGAGGATAAAACAGTTAATGAACGTTCACTTGTACTTGTCCTCTTTGGCATAGCGCAGGAACTCAGATGCTTGGCAATTAAGAAAGTTGGACAGGATGGGAATATTCAGGCTGAAATATCTAAACACACAGAAATTGCACTCGGAGTAGGCCTTCCGCCTTCTCATATGATGGCGAAGGGAGCTGCGCAGAAAAAAATCCAGTATCTTGAGAGTTATATGAAGGATGGCATTGATTTTGAGTACTGCGGTCTTAAATACTCATTAAAGCTAACGTTCTGCAAGGTATTTCCTCAGGATTATGCAGCCATTGTAGTAAACACTGATGATGAGATCATAAAGAACTTCTCTAAGTTTGTTGCTGTGGATATCGGCGGCGGGACAATGGATGTCATTCCATTTATTGACCATGCACCAGACACGGCTTCATGCATTTCTGTACAGTCTGGAATCCTTTATATGTATCAGAATATTATACTCGACTGTAAACGTGCACTCGGAGTATCAATCGATAATAAAGATATTGAATGTGTAATAAACAAAGAGAGAACAGTGCTCCCTGAAGAAGTGATAAGGCTAATTATGGCCGATGTCCAGAAATGGGTAGATGAGAATATCATTAATGAACTTTCACAGTGCAACATTAGTTTCGCAGCAACTCCGGTCGTATTTCTTGGCGGCGGCTCAAAATTATTAAGGCCGTTCATTAATAGGAATAAGGTCATCATGAATCAGCACTATCTTAAAGACCCGGCAAGAGCAAACGCCAAGGGATATGCAGCTTTGATAAAGCAGATGTATCAGGCTTCATTAAAGAGGTGATAGTGTATGACAAAGGGAAATGGCTATAACAGAAAGAAAGAAAACTATTACGAAATGACCCTCTATTTCTCATCATCAAAAAAGGAAGAAGTTTCATTATATTTCTTCTTAAAACAGCTTACGCAGAGGAGAAAGGCGACCGCGTTTATAACAAAACTCTTTTCAGAGTATTTAAAACTGTGCGGATATAAGGACCCTACAAATATCAGATATGAAGATATTGAAAATCTTCCAAGTATCACAGAACTTATTGAAAAAAACAAACAGATAGGTATTGATACCACAGGATTGTTAAATATGCTTTCAAGCCTGATGGCGAATAATACAGTAGCATCAGCAAATACAGCAGTTCAGGCGTCAAGGCAAGAAGAACCGCCTGTTCCACAAAAAGATGAGCGCATCATCACCACGGAGACAGCCAATGCAGATGAGGATAAAGAAGTAATGTCAGAACAGTATATTGAGCCAAAAGAAAGCCCATCATTAGGAAATGAAAATATAGACAGTTCATGGCTTACAGGCTTGTCTTCGTTCATGGGAGACCAGTAATAGTAAACGCTTGCAAATATACCAAAGGTGTATTATACTGAATGCAACATGAGCGTAATTAAGATTTTACAAGGAGGAATTGGAATGAAAATCGACGCATTAACAAAGAGAGCGCTGAAAACAGCTTCTCAAAAAGCGGCTCTTCTTGCAGGAATGGCTGCGACAACAATTGGTACAACAGTATCAGTATTTGCAGATGGAGAGACATTGTTTTCCACGTTAAATGCAAATAATCAGACAGTATTAGATGAGGTTACTACATTTGCAGACAAAACAATCCTTCCGTGGGTTGTCCTTGCATTTTTCTTATCGCTTGGACTTGCAGGTTCAAACGAAAAAGCAGTGGCGGGACTCAGATCCGCAGCCAAGGTAATTGTAATTGCCTTTATCGGACTCAACCTTGTAAACCTTGTAGTCAATACAATAATCTGGATGAGTAATACTCTAGGCGGCGCAGGCTAACTAATCAATAATCAAGGCAAAAGGGGGCTGTTAAGCTCCCTTTTTTGGAGTAAAGGAATGAAAAAATCACGATTACCGGTCTTATTTTTAATAATTTTCTTAGGAATAATTTCGCTTAAAGTACACACATATGCCTCTGAAGGAGGACACACGACAATTCCCAGCCAGCCAACAGAAGATACGGGCGAAAAAACAGAATTGATTGACAATAAAGTGGACACTTCGTTGATAAATAATAATGTACCGAAAAAAACAATTTCTGACCCGCCGTCCGGCCCCAGTTTATCTAACAGTTTTATTTCCCAAAGATATTGGCTTGGTAAAATCCCCAATGAAATAATCCCGGAAAAAATGAAGGGATATATATTGCAGGCTATCAACAGCTTTACAATTTTTGCTGCTTTAATTCTCGTTATTGCTCTCTCGGCAATGGCTCTCAGTGCCACAGATGAGCAGAAACTTAGGTATACGAAAAACGCAGTAAAAATACTGCTTACCTCAATAATCGTAGTTAATCTGCTAGTGCCAATCATTCATTTGGGACTCTGGATGGCAGGAGCATTGTAAGGAGAAGGCATGGAAACACTAAAAAAGAGTAAAGAGTTAAGACGTTCACTAATGGCTGCTCTTTTGATCGCAGCTGCTCTTATGATAGGTATGATCAATGTCGAGAACCAGAAAGTTGAATCAAGTGCAGGAGTTCTCGATTCGATTATTGGTTCTGTACTTATCAGCGCAATCGGTGAAGGACTTGAAAATGCTGTAACAACAAAATCAATGAACGGTATGACAGCATGGATAGATAAGCAATATTACCATTTGTCAGAAGCAACATCTCAGACATTCTTTGAAAAATTTGGACCTGACATCAAGACCTTCTTCACTATGACAGGGACAAATTGGAATACATACGCCATATTCAGAGTCCTTGGAACTATTATTGCAATACTTATTACTATATTCATGTTTTGGATGATAGCATTAGGGGCTGTTAAGATAGCAGATGTTAAAGATACTCCGCTTCAACTTGTGGGAGGACTATTTGTTTCTTTGACAATAATTTTCCTGGCGGAACAATTTGCGACTTTCTTTTTCGATATAACTAAGATACTGTGGGATCTTATGAAGGCACCTGAGTTCTTAGGAGGCCTCGATGCATGGAAAGTACTTTTTTTAGTTATGTATCCGGTAATGCTTACGTCGGCATTCTGGGGTACAAGCTTTAGTGATGTGCTAGACAGTGACAGTCTTTTTGATGCAGCAAAGAATTTAATGAGCATGGCAGCCGACCAACAATTCAAGCCAATAGTCATGATTTTTAATCTTATTTTGGGCTTGATATTCGCCAAAGAAGTACTTAACTTCATGGTTGAAATTGTAGAAAGATATATTGTATCTTGTCTGCTTGCTGTTTTTATGCCTGTAGCGGCAGGAACAATCCCCTCAAAGATAACAAGAAGTATTTTTGGTAAATATATTCAGATGTTCATATCACAATTATTTCTACTACTCATGAACGCCGTTTTTATGATGGGTATCTTGTATATGACCACCAAAGGTGGACTTATGGAAGATAACTCCCTAACGGGATGGATCTTTATGTTTGCATATATGAGGGCTGCGCAGAGAGTAGACAGATATATGTTTACTATGGGGCTTTCTGTTGCCGTGACTGGTGGAAATGTATTTGATTCCATCGGTTCATCACTCCGTCAGTTTGGAGGACTTTTAAGAGGTGGACAGGCAGGAATGGATGCAGCGGGTGGTGCGCTTGTGAGAGCAGGCGTGAACGGACTAAATCCAGGTATGGCTCAGATAGGAAGAAGATTAAAAGATGCTTCACATCCATTAAAGACGCTTTCTTCAGGCGAAATGTCAGTTGGCGGGACAGCAGGACTTTTGCAAAGCGCAAAGCATCTTGGAACAGCGAAAGATACTATCTCAAAGCTTACTCCTGAGATGATGGATGCTTCGATGGCTAAGATGGCATTTGCAGGAGGTGCTGATGCAAGCGCACTTAACGCAATGCCACCCGTAAGCAAGCAGGCACTTCTTGATACCATGTACGGTCCAGGCACTCCAAAACTTAAAAATATCAGCTTTAATACAGATGGCACTCAGAGCGGGATCTATGTTGATGAGAACGGAAACAAAGCCGCTGTTACCATTGGAGGGACCAGAGGTAATGTGGTTGGAAGCCTCACAGGGCAGACACCTGATCTTAAAGGAGAAATCTTTGATATACACTCTAACGGCGTTGATAAAGCTGGAACAGTTATCGGTGTTGGCGGAGAAGATGATTTTGACAGAGCAAGTATTCTTAGTGGTGTAGATATCAATGGCATTGCAGATGAAGATATTAAATCTAATCTTGACCATATCACAATGAATTCTGACGGAAGTGCAAGTCTCTACGCCATGGTAGACGATTTAGACTCTGACGGCAATGTAATTCTTGACAGTAGCGGAAATGCAATGCAGCATGAAGAGCTTATGGCCAGAGCATATAAGGATGGACTTGCATATGATAACGGCAGTGCCTTTGATAATACAGAAGGACAGTTTGAGAGGTTGCCAGAATTCAGTGATCTTGAAGATGTGAGATTTAGTATAGAGCCAGGCAAATCTGATAATGGTTCCGACGCTATCATACATGTGATGGGCAAGGATGCAGAAGGAACTTACCATGACAGGGCATGTTATAACATGGCATACACCGGCAACGATTTTAAGCCACCGGAAGGCAGATATATTGGTGATATTGGTGGATATAATGATTCGAATTCGGGATATTACAAGGTATACGACATCACTCCTGACAAAGTGCTTTCCAGACCAGTACCGGGTAAAGATGTACCAATTGACGAATATACGGAACAAGACAAGTCTAATAAGGAATGGAATGATAAAAACGCTGAAAGGATAGCCAGATACAAGAATGTGGTTGAAAATCACACCCAAGCTTCTTCGAGACTTAATACACGTAAGTTCCTTGATGTGTACAAGAGATTCAGAGGCAAGTGATAAAAGGTGATGTATGGCAAATTACGACGATTACGAAGATGAAAACCAACAAGGACAAGGTTCTGAAATAGATCCCGGTCAATTATTGGATGATGCAAAGGACTTGTATGATAGATATCAGGATTATACAAGTCCTGACAATCATGCGAGACATCAGAATACTGATACTCAGGCTGATGCAAAATCACCTCAAATTATAGACACTACTCCTGAACAATCAGAGCTTTTATCAGGGAATGGCGGAATACCTGACGTTAACTATTCCGCAATGAGAAATTCCGGAACAAAAAGTACAGAGGAAGCAGCCGAACAGGCAGTACAGGCGCAGGAAGCAACAGCTGAGGCTTCTGAAATAGGTGGAATTACAGCCGAAACGGCAGAAGGAATGGCAGAAGGTGCAGCAAAGGACGTTGCAGTGCAGGCCGCCGAAGCGGGAGCTGAAAAGGGAGCGGAAGCAGCGGCTGGTGCAGCAGCAGAAGGCGCTGCCGCTGGAGCTGCTGAAGGAGCTGCGGCCGCAGGAGCAGAAGCTGGCGCATCTACAACCGGCGTCGGAGCTGTTGCAGTAGCAATTCTTGAAGCACTTAAAGTAGCAGGAAAAGCAGCTACTTCGTGGGGGAAGATAGTCACAGGCGAAACAAGAAAAAGTGGTTTTGGTTGGATCATATGGATAATATTGTTCCTCATCATGTTTAACGGGAGCATGAGCTACACTTACAAAACAACTTTTGGTTCTGTAGATGAGAACTATATAGAGGGTCAATACTCTGATAAATTTGATATTGAAGATATAGATTGGGGCTTTAGCTGGTTCTTCAACCTTTTTAACGATGAAGAAGAGGATGAGGTAGGTGAATTTGATGCCGAACTGGAATTCACGGAAGGTTGTGATAAAGCAAAGAAATACATCAACAGAGGATTTGAGAGAGCATTAAACATTGCTAAAAACTTTGAACTACCCTGGATAATCTCAAAAGAAGGTTACGACTTTGAGCTGACAATGGAATCATACGAGAGCGAAGAAGAACACTTTTATGAGGACATGAACTATGCGGAAATAATCGAAGTCGTGCAGCAAAAAGAAGAACTGAATTCAGAAAATCTTGTTTACAAAGAATTTAAAAGACTTTTTAATCCAATATTGAGACCTTGGAAGTTGCAGCTCCTTTATAGGATGAAAGTTGAACCTGACTGGGCCGAAAAGGTCATAGAACACTATGATGCCGAAGGAAATGTAACAGATAGTACTACCGAGCTTGTCTTGTATGGAAAAGTAACATTAAAACACTACGACCTAAAATCTCTATATCGATTCATAGAAGTAGACGCATTTGACTATAACGCCCAGGTTGACAATATGCAAAACATCACACTGCTCGACGAATCAGAGGAAAATCTTAGATGTTATGCAGATTATTACGATTTTGGGCCATATACAAGAACTCCATGGGATTACGGCTTTGAAGAATCGGGATATGTATATGGCGGAGAACTATTAAAAGAATTTGAAAGAATAATCATAAAAGATATAGAGGATGAAGAACTAAAAGTCGGTGACATTATGTTTTATTCCGCAAAGAAAAATGGCAGATATAAGGATGTAACACATGTTGCCATCTACGCTGGGAATGACATGATGGTAGACGCTTCCAGCGGCAAAGGCGTTGTAATATACAGAAGCGTATATTCGGGACTCAATCCTAACTATATAGTGTCTATCTGCCGCCCCTTGCCAGATGATGACGAAGAAACAAGACAACAACTTTTAGATTTTGCATTATCCCAGTGCGGAAAGAAATACTCACAGGATCTTAGAACTACAGAAGGATATTATGATTGTTCTTCATTTGTTGCAGCTGTATATCGCAGCGTAGGGATAGAGTTTGGCGGATATGCTCCCGTTGCTGCCGATATATGTAAATACAATGAAAATGCTGGAAATCTGATTGCAATATCTTATCCAAGAAAGAAAAGATGAGGAATTTTCATGAAAAAAGAATTGAAAATGGCAATAATTGCAACTATCGCAGGAGTAGCAGTAATATCAGGAATATCCATATACACAGTCCTTGCAGAAAAAAATCCTGAGGTTGTTGGGGAAGAAGCCGACATAAACATTTCAGAGGAAAGCACCGCTGTTATATCGGTGTCAGAAGAATACTTTGAGGGAGACAAGAAGCTAGAGGAAGAAAGAGGCCTTATTACCGGATATGTGGATGAAAAAGATGTGCTTATGTCAAAGGAGATGATGAGTACAAGAAACCATATCCTTTTCACTGAAGCACTAACGAATTTCCTCAATAATTCGGGATATCCATCAGAGGAAATTGTGATAAATCCTGACAATATTGGATATGAAGGTAGCGTCTCATATTTTAGTGCAGGTGTGAGTGGCTATGACGACCTGACTTTGTATGTAGAGTCATATAACACAATCGATGCCTTCTCATTTGCACTTTTAAGGGGCGATACTGTAATCGCAAGCAGTAAAGAACAATATAAAGAAGAGACTGAAGCGTATGAAAAAGAATTGGAAAACAACTATAAAGAAGCGGCTTCAGCACTTGGAACAGAAATTATCCTAGAAGAGGAAGAAGACTGAGGAGCATATTGCTCATAGGATGTCTTTCGATTGAAAGCCTAGACCCATAGTATATTTATGGGTCTTTTATATTGCGTAAAATACACAAAGGGTGTAATATTAGAAATGTGAACAGGAGGAATTTTATGCCAAGAGTATATACATCTAACAATACAAAAAAAAAGAAGAAAACAGTAAATAAGGCAGTTATTGCAGTTATAACCGCAGCTATCATAGCAGTAGGTAGTTCTGCTGGATATTATTTTTACAATCACAGAACAGTAACTGATACTGCCATACAGACACAGGATAGCAGCATGCCAGAGACAGAGACAAACAAACCCAACTTCATTGGAGAGACGGCTTTTGATGGTTCCGAGGAAGTTGACGAGAGACTTTTTGAATACGCATATCCATCTGAATCAGACGGATATGTAAATAACAAAAAGCTCTATGAAGAACTTGGTGATTACAAGATGGGTCTTATAAGTGACAGGGCAGATGCAATCGGAACAGAGCTGTTCTCTTTTGATTATAGGGCCGTCAGAACAGACTATGACACCTATTTCAACAGACTATCATCCATGTTTAGGGATGTTCTTTATGAAGATGACGCAGATCAGAATATTGTTTTATCAGAGATGATAGCTGATTTTTCAGATGCAGAGCTTCAGATGACAGCAGATTATAAAACAAGTAAGTTTATGATCTATCAGAATGGCATGCCAATGTATGTAAGAGGCATTCTTACCGTTTATGTATGGTCATGCAAGGACATTGAAAAAGTCAGCAAGTATTTTCCCACAACAATCAAAGTTGGAGAAGACAATACTTTCGTTTATGAGATAGAAATACTTAACTCAATGGATTCACATAAGGCCGAGAAGATGCAGATATTTGATTATTATGACTGCAAATTCTTGGACATTTTGTAAAATGATTCTTCCGGAGTGTTTTGAGCCATCAGTCCGGATTTTTAGAGCCACCATTCCGGTGTTTGAAAGCCATTTATTCCGGTAATCCAGAGCCACTTAGGCTTCTGTTGCATATAATCCTTTATACTGTGATTACGCATC
>JAEEGL012809340.1_pt1 | contig 31448 bp, 26 predicted proteins | sample 9134231 | NCBI WGS metagenome assembly JAEEGL01 (sample SAMN16246548, study PRJNA631951) | gut metagenome | biome: gut microbiome; feature: rumen; material: fiber-attached | host: Bos | place: Iran: Karaj | collected 2018-10 | reverse complement strand
TTTGTTTAATAACAATAGAAAATCTATTACTTGTAATTTGTGTTCTATCAACATTTATTCTTGTATAACCTGGCTCTAAATCTGCTGAACCAATTTTTCTCATATCAGCTATATTCATACTTGTTCCAGTAGGATTGATATAAATCTCTACTTTAACAAATTGACTTACTGTTACACCAACATGTGTTATAAATTGATTATCAGTGCTTCTTTCAAATATATTTCCATAATAACCTGTATCATATGCTTTAGCACCTATTTCAAAATATCCACCGAAAAAATCATGTTGATATAAGTGATTATAATCTACTGAGCTTGTACTCTTTACACCTAATAATGCTTTTTCTACTAAAACATCATCATAAGAAACATATAAATATCCATTATCAAATACATCTGTACCATAAGTATTTAAACAAATATATGCTCCATCATGAACTGGTCTATAATTTTCATTAAAATTATTTCTAGAATAATTATCATCCCAACCAACTATTGTAAGCTCATGATCTTGAACAGCTTCTGGATCATTATTATAATATGATTTTGCTCTTCCTATTAAAGTATTATCATAATATTGAGTTTTATTCGCTGCTTGAATTGTAGATAATGCACCATATTTTATTATATGATTCTTAATAATATTTCTATAAGCTTTTAAATCACTATCAGATAATTGTTGACCATAACTATTATAATATGTAGGAACTCCATTATAATATCTCTTTAATATTGTTGGAAGTCTTCCATAACCCGTTGCAATTGTTTCAACAGGTTGATTAATACTATTTAAATAGATTGGATTTTCATCATCTTCAAAAGGCATATATTTTTCAAGAACTGCACCTGTACCATTAGTTAAATATGCATATCCATTTTCTGCAAGACCACCTTCACCTACTTCACGACCAAATGCAATTGGATTAATGCCATCTATAAATGTTTTTGCAGTTGCATAGTCTAAATGTCTTTCAGAGTAATCTTGAGAAATAGTATTTCCGCCTAACAAACTAATATTAGATTCTAGTGATGAAATAACAGAAAATGCCCAACATTCATTTGTTGTATATTGGTTTTTAACTTTAATTTTAGCATCCCTATTTAAATTATAACTAGAATCAGCATAACTTGCTCCAACTTGTCCTAAAGAATATCCATCAACAGGTTGAAGAGCAGAAATAATACTTGGTATTGGATTTGCTAAATACTTAATTTTTATTTCATTAGTAATAGTCACACTGCTATTACTTGGAACTGGTATTTCTCTTTGCAATTCCTCAGGATATGTTAACCATTCTTCGTAACTCTTTGAATTTCGCATATCAAGTTCTCTATTAAAATCTTCAATTGAAGCATAAGAACTTGAAGCGAATAATAAGCTACAAAGGGCAGTTAAAGACATGCCAATTAATAATTTTTTTGGCAGTTTTAAATTAAATTTCATAAGCTCCCTTAAATACTCGCTTTCATAAATTATAATTATATATTTATATTATAAGAGTATTATTTTGCAAAATCAAGTCCTACCCCTTATGTAAGGCCACTTTCAGAGTTTTTTAACCTATAATTGCTTTTACGGATTTTCAAGGTTTACAAGATTTATTATTCTTATATTAAATTTATATTACATTTATTATCCTACATTCATAAACGTTTTTTATAATACTTTTAAAGGCTACGGATTTATGTAACCAAAATGTAATCACTATTTAATACGCTTGAAATGGTCATTTTTATTATTAGATGTATAATTATTGTGTAGAATTACAAGTAATTATATCAAGATACATAAGATTAAATTAGGAGTATACATTATTTTATGAGTATTAATTCGACTCTAAAGCACGAAGGAATAGAGATTATCTCTCAACTTACACAAGATGAAGTTAATAGGATTGCGCAAGAAATATCTAACAAACTTTGCAATAGATTTCCTGAGCATAACTTAAATAATGAAAAGTTATGCGAAGCAATATCTAAACTTAACATGTATGTTGCTAAGTTCCCTACTTGTGATAGTATTGCCAAATATTTCTACAGAAACAGTAGTGTATATTTTAGTGATAAGATCGATTTAAACGATTTAAACACTTTGGCAATTCATGAGTGCATTCATTTTATACAAGAGATAAAAAATAACCGTGGAAAGCTTTTACGCCTAGGTTTATATAAATTAAGACCAGCAAATCGTGGTATGGCTGCTAATGAAGCTGCTGTACAATATATGGCAAGTCTTACAACAAATTGCAAGTATGATTCTGTAAAGTATTATGGTATGGAATTTAATACAATTAGTCCAGACTATTATCCACTTGAAACAGCAATTATAAGTCAACTTATTTATTTTACAGGAAATTATCCTCTACTACATAGTACAATATATAGTGATGATATTTTTGAAAATACTATTGCAACTAAAACAGACAAATCTATATATAATAATGTTTGCCACAATCTTGATGTTATTATGAACTTAGAAGAACAACTTGCAAAGCATACCTATAAACTATATACATTAGGTGAAAACGCTCCAGAATCAAAAGTTGCTAAAATACGTAAAAAGCAAGAAAAAACACGTGGTTTAATTTTAGAAAAAGCAATTTCAACACAAAATTTAATCTTATATAATTTTGTAAATACAGAATTTGATCAAATTAATGATGTTGAGGATTGCAAAGTATTCCAAGCTAAGTTGTACAACTTTAAACACTATGTAATACATACTGAAAATTATAATTACTACAATGAATTCTATATTGACATGATGAATAAACTTGAAGAACGTAGAGAATTAATAGAATCTGGCAAGTTTGTAAACAAAGCAATTAGTCAAGAATTAGCATTAATTGATAATTCTAAAAATCCTATTTATTTATTACGAAAGATGTTAGCAAAAGTTAAATTGCTAATTGAAGAACGTACAAGAGACAAAAATTTTGATGATAATAAATAATAAAAACAGAAAGCAAAAATGCTTTCTGTTTTTTATATTATTTTAAAGAATTAATAATACTTATTTTTTCGCTAAACCTCCTTGGCGTATCAAGGGGTCACCCCCTACCCCCTTAACGCAGTCGGTTACGCTCAAAAACAATATTATTAATTCTTTAATTTACAAATCAAAGTATTTCTACCAGCATCTGTTCCTTCTGCTCTGTAAGAATAGAACTTATCGTTTTCACAAACACTGCAAATATTAGAATCAATTATATTCTCTGGTTTTACCCCTAAATCATCTAATAGAATTTTATTAATAAGTATAGTATCTATTTTATATTTTTGCTTACCATCAACTATATCACTTTTTTCAATAAAATCCTGTGTTCTATGTGTGTAATCAAATGTCTTTTCACATAATTCAGCTACATCACTATCTACTTCAAAATGACATTTACGTATGCTTGGGCTAATTGCTACAACTAAATCTTGTGGATCAGTATTATAAATATCACGCATTTTAATTATAGTTTTTTCAATTATTTTAGAAAAAGTTCCACGCCATCCTGAATGAATATTTGCTAATACTTTATTCTTAGTATCATATATTATAAATAATATACAATCTGCATTTTTAGTTGCCATAACAACGTCTTTTTCTGTTGTTATTAATCCATCTGTTGCCTTTAACTCTATTTGAGATAAATCACTTCCTAAGCATTTTACATTTGTGCTATGTGTTTGAATTGGAACACATAATCTTTCATAATCATATCCAAATTCTTCACATAGCCTCTTATAACTATCTTTTTCTGTTGGAGAATTAGTTGTAAAATCAAAATTATCATTTCTTAGAGTATAAGCATTTTCGACTCCTAAATCAAGTAATCTCTTAAACTGAATATAATCAATTGTTTTGCCTTTTACATATATAATTTCATCCATATTAATTCACATCCTTTACAATATAATATTCATTATCAGGCATTCCAGGCGTAAAATTACAAATAGTTTTGTATTTACAATAATCACAACCTGTTTTATTCTTATCTTTATATGGTTTAATATCAATTTTGCCTTTTAATATCTCTTTTGAAATTCTTTTTGAGATATCCTTAACAACTTTTTGTAATTCTTGAAAATGCTCTTTTGTTTTTGGACCATTTTTAGTTAATTTAACTCCGTCTTTATTGATAGTTGCCGGAATTATTTGACTTGTACCACTAGAATTTAAAAGAGTTTTATCCATTGCACGAACAATATTTACATCTGCTACAACATAGCCCTTCATTCTAAAGCTCTTTTTTATCTCGTTTTCTATTTCTTCTTGACTTGCCATTCCATCAGATAGCTTTATTAAATCATCTTCTAGTCCAAAATACAATACCCCACCAGGAATAAAATCAGTTTCTTTTTCCACAACATTTGCATAAGTAAATAATTGAAGTTGAAGTCCTGCTCTAATCTTTCTTTCTTCTAAATCTCTTATACTAGATTTATAATCAATTATTCTAACATAATTATTATCATCAATTTTTCCTAAATCTATTCTGTCTATTTTTCCATTTAATTCGACAATTCTTCCATCATCTAATTCTATAGTATAAGGTTTAATTGTTTTATTATTTCCAAATTCAACTTCTGTTCCATATATATCGAAGTCACTTTCTTTTATTGAATTTATAATATATTTTACTGATTCTACAACTGTTTGCTTAAGCTTTTTAGTTAGAATTATAAACTTATTAGTATTAATTAATTTACGAAATTTAAATAAATCTAGCTTCTCATTTATTATTTGTCTAACTAAATCTAATAAATCATCTTCACTTGTTTCTTTAATACTGTATCCTTTTTCATCTAAGCGTTTGAAAAATTCATCAATTACATCATGCATAAATGTTCCAGTATCTACTGATTGAATTTGAAGTTCTTCTCTTTCTTTTAGTTTCAATCCATATTCCATATAAAAAGAAAATGGGCATCTACTATATCTTTCAAGTTTTGAAACATCAACTTTTAATTTATTACCATATAATTTTTCAATGTTTTCTGGAGACAAATCATTTGCTATATTTGTATAATAATATCCTTTTGCAATTCGCTCAAATTGGACTTTATCTTGATTATAATAATAGCAAATTAAATCTATCCATTTTTCTTCTATTTCTTTTCCATCAAGAAAATCTTTATATTTTTGCAAAGCAATTTCTTTAGTAACTTGATCATTTACAATAATATCATTTTGCTTTATCAATAAACTTTCTTCTTTAAGTTTTGGGAAAATTCTCTTTATTCTTTTAATTGTTATACTTGGTCTTATTGAGCCACCATTACTATCTGTTGAACAATATGATAAGAACAATTTATTAGTTGCAATAGTAAATGCTTTATAAATATTATATTGTTCATTACATAGTAGTTCCATACTATCTTTAGCAACTGATAAGCCATTATCCCTTAAGAATTTACGATCACTATCATTAATGAAACCTTCTTCTCTACTTGCTTTTGGGAAAGTACCATCATTTAATCCAACAATAAATACAGCTTTAATATTATGGTTTCGAGAACGCATAATATCACCTAAGATTACTTGATCCTGACTTGCCGGAACCACTCCTAATTCTGAGTTTTCTAGACCTATTTTTAATAATTCTTTAAATCTTTCAAAACTAATAATCTCTCCATCAAATAATAGAATCATTTCATCAAATATATTAACTAAAAGATTATAGCTTGTATTATATTCATCTGCTATAGTGCTACTATTAACGAAAGTTATATTATTATTCAAATTCTTAATGATTTCTTGAGAATCTAAAAACTTATATATAGCACTTATTTTTTGGTTAATCGTCTTATCTTCTAGGATTTGAGATTTCAATTCAAGTAATGGAGTAATAATAAATTTGCGTAATTCTTCAAGTTTATTTTGGTCATCATTTACTTCTTCATACTTAAATTCTTTTTGCCATTTATTACCTTTAACGCCCCATTTTAGGCAATAATTCTCTAGTTTAAAAATATCATCCTGCTCAATACTAATTAATCCAGATTTAATATATGAAAACATATTATCAATACTATAATTATTAGTATATATTTCAAAAATAGATAATAATAATTGCATTAAAATATTTTGATTTAGGCTTTTCTTTTCATCTATATAAATAGGTATTTCATATTGATGAAATATAGCTTTTGCATCTTGTGAATACTTATCTGTATCATCAGTAATTATAGCGATCTCACCATATTTGTACTCTTCATCTTTTACTAATAAAGTAATATTTTTAGCTATTTCTTCTAATTCTTGATAAACGTCATTTGCAATCCTTAAACTAATATTATTAACATCGTCTTCATATACTACTTTTTCTTTATTTGTTAATGCTTTTTCTAAAAGAGCCAATTCCACAGTTTGAGCTCTATGATTTTCTTTTAATTCTACTTTTTCTATTCTAGCATTATGCTTTTTAGCTAATTCCACTAATTCTAAAGCAAATACTTTATTGAAATAAAAAATATCATCTTCGGCATTTGTTAAAGTGTTTATATCATCTACTGTTGCTGTTACAGTAATAGATTTCGCTTTTAAAAATATTTTATCAACTATACATATTTCTTGATCTGTTAAACCATCAAAATCATCAATAAAAATATGACTATTATCTAATAAACTAGATTTTTCAATTTGAGAAATAAGCAAATTAATCTTATCATTTTCATCAATAAAATTATTTTTTAATCTGCTTTCATATTCTTGATATAATAAAATAATGTCATTAAATTTTAACTCTTGATATTTTGAACTAAATTCTAAATTTTGTAAATCTTCAACTCTAATATTATGTTTTTTAAACTCTGTAAACATTTGGCTTACAGTATCAACATTTTTAGCTGTTTTTCCTAAAAAGCTTAGCTTCGTTTTATGCTTATTTAATAAATTATAAATAAGCATTGATTTTCCAACTTTAGATAAATGAACCAATTTATTTTGACTTAATTCTTGTTCTAGCCTTGCTTGCATACGACTTAAAGTAAGTACTTCAACATTCATTAAAGTATTTACTTTGAGTGAATTAATCAAATTATATTCTGCCATTAAATTGCTTTGTTCTGGTACTATTAAAAATACTTTTTCATCTAATTGAATATTAGCATTTTGAATAATTTGACCAATCTTATTAAAAATATAAGCGGTCTTTCCAGAGCCGCTTTTTCCATAAACTAATGTAAAATCCATATACTTCCTTTTGCTTCTCTACTATTTATATTTAGTTGTTGATATTTCTGGATATTTAAATCTAAAATCTCCAACTAAAGTACCATCTTCAACATGGTCACTAAAGAACTCATTTGAGCCGACTAAAAAATAGTGATAACGCATTTTATTTGTAACACTGCCATTGCCAATTATTATAGGATCATCCCAAGTTGCATCAACTGCATACCATGCATCATCTATTTTAACATAGTTCCAAGCATGACTTTCAATTTCACCTGCTTGATTCATTCCTGTTCCACAAACTATAATACATGGTAAATCTAATCTATCCATTGCATATTTAAATGCTTTTGAATAACCTTCACATACTGCACTATGGCTCATAAATGCACCATACATATTATAAATATTATTCTTTGAAATTGTATTATCATACTCTGTATTTTCAACTAAATAATCATGCATAACACGTATTTTATCATATAAAGAGTAATCTCTTGAATCTATTGCTAATTGATTTACAATCTCATCCATTTGATATTTATATCCATTTATGTTTTCTCTTCCTGCAAATGTACTAGTTAAATATGGTATGCCATTGCCAGGGCCTATTGTAATACGATATGTTTTTTTAGGTCCAAATGTAGTTATTTCAGTATATAAATACATTTTAGTTATATCTAAATAGAATACTTCTGGTCTATCAAAAACCAATGAATTAACTGCTAATTGAAATGCATTTTCTAGTACTTCAGCGCCATTTTCCTCATGTAATAGGCTATTAAATGTTATTCCAAAATTTGCTGTATATAAACCAGTTTTTAAATCTTCAACATGTTTCCATAATTCATCATATATTACTTTACCATATATGTCTAATTGATCATAATAAAAATGATTTAATACATTGCTTTCTGGCTCACTATATGAAGTAACTATTTCTTCTTCAATTTGTGGTTGCTGCTCTTGAGGTTTTTCTTCTACTTGAGTAAAACTAAATGGGCTTGTTAATTCAATATCAGTTTTTGGCTTTTGCTCGCGAATAATTGGCTTTTTCACTGTATTACCATTTTCATCAGTAATAGGTGTCATTTCAACTTCTTCGCCACCTTGCATAACACGTATCTTTGAAGATAATATTTCTACCAAACTATATTTTTCTGGTACATGAATTATCTCATACATGTCTAAAACAAAATATACAACCACTGATATTAACACTAATGTTGCCAATATTAAAATACTAGTACTTATATGACTTTTTCTTCTCATATTTTATCCTTTGTTATTCTCTCTTCTATAATAAAATAAATATTGTTGGGCAAGCCCTGCTATATCGCCGAATTTATTAAATGCAAAATTTATAATATCTTCTTTTTTAACTTTATTCTCATCTGGATTATGAATATATAATTCGTTAGTTACTCTTCTAACCCATACATCCACTGGATACACATCAAATCTGTGCATTCCAAATAATAATATACAATCAGCAACTTTATCACCAATTCCTTGACATTGTTTTAACACATTTCTTGCATCATCTGTGGATAATTTTTTTAATTTATCTAAATCAATTTGATTATTAGAAATAATGCTTGTTGTCTTATAAATATATTTATCTCTAAATCCAGCTCCTAATGCTCTTATATCTTCTTGAGTAGCTTTAGACAATTCTTTAACTGTTGGAAACAAATAATACTCTTTATTATCCCATATTACCTTAGTTCCATATTTTTGAGAAATTGCATTTATTATTTTTTTAATACGAGGTATATTATTATTACTGCTAATAATGTATGAAATAATCATTTCCCACAAATCTTGTTTTAAAATACGTATTCCCGTTCCAAATTCAGTTGCTAGTTTTAAATTATCGTCTATCTTACTAAGTTTTTGTTTTATCTTTTTATAATCAAAATCTAAGTCAAAATAATCATTTACAAAATCTTTTAAAGAACAATTCAAATATCCTTTAATAAATACATCTTTATTCTTTTTACTAACTTTTAGAACACCATTTTTTACAACGCCAATATAACTTTCATCAGGTTGTTTTTCCCATCTAAAACATTGTCCACAATCAAAAATATGCTCTAAAACAAAACTATCTTGATTTTGTAATATTAATTCTTGTTCTTTAAAATTCATACTTAAATTCTTTTCTGATTCTTTTTACTAATATTTGTTTCATCTTCATCTATAAAATCTTTATATTCTTTTGTAACTCTAAATTCCATATCATCATCTTTTAAGTTAGCATCAATTGCGATTTTTAAATCAACATCATATACTTCTTTTAAGCGAGATATGTTCTCTTTTTTATAACCCACAACATTATTTATTGTTTTAGGATTTGCCTGAACTTCAATTTCTTTGACTTTTGTGTTAACCTTTTTAATTTTATTAACAATTGCATCATAACATATTGAACTCTCTACTAATTGTCTAAAACATTCATGGTATGGTCCTGCTACTACTTCGCTTCCCTTAATACTAGGGTCACAAATTGTATCAGTTGTTTGAAGTCCTATACGTATTACATTAATATGCTTTTTAGCAAAAAACTTGCATAAATCTTTAGTGCGCTCTACTGCTTGATCTACTGTTAATGGTTCATACTCACCATCTAACATTTCCTTTTCAAGCTCTGTTCCCTTTATAACTAGAACCGGGTATATGCGCATTATTTTTGGTTTTAATTTTGCTAATTTATGAGCAGTTTTTAATTCATCTAACGCTGTACTTTCAGGAAGTCCTACCATCATTTGATGACCTAATGTAAAGAAGTGCCAACGAATCATACGACTTGCTCTTTTAACATCCTCAAAAGTGTGACCACGTTTACATCTTTTTAAAATATAATTATCTGCTGACTGAACTCCAAGTTCTATCGTTTTTACTTTATATTTCTTTAATAATTTTAATTCTTCTCTATTTATGCAATCTGGTCTTGTAGATACTCTAATTGATTTTACTTTTTTATCTTTTATATACTCATATGCAACTTGTAAAAGCTCTTCTTGTTTCTCTTTTTCTATTGCTGTAAAGCTTCCTCCAAAGAAAGCAATTTCAATATCTTGAGCATCTTCATCAAAACTATTTAAATAATATTCTATTTGCTCCTTCGCCAATTTTGCTGTCATTGGTTTTGTTTGTCCACTAATCTTTTTTTGATTGCAGAAAGTACAATCATTTGGACAACCTAAATGTGGTACAAAAATTGGTATAATATATTGTTTTTTCATTTTAACATCCATTCTTTATAAATTATCTATTGCATGTTTTGCAGCATCCATTTCTGCACGTTTTTTACTATTTCCTTCTCCTGTTGCCAAAAACTTATCATTACAAAATACTTCTGCAGTAAAGCTTTTAGCATGATCTGGACCAGTTTCATTAATAATTTTATACTTTATTTTAACTACTCCATCTTTTTGCAATATTTCTTGTAAAACTGTTTTATAATCTTTTTCTCCAACATGTTTACTTGCTTCTTCAATAGATTCTTTAATAAACTTATTAATAAATTTTTTAGCCTCTTCTATATCACTATCTAAATAAATTGCTGCAATTATAGCTTCTACCATATCAGCTAGAATCGCTTTTTTACTACCTGGCATTGACAATTCACTTTTACCAAATAAAGCTATTTCTTCTATTCCAAATTTCTGAGCTACTTCATACAAACTATCTTCACATACAGCTGAAGATCTAATTTTTGTCATTGTTCCTTCAGCCAATTTAGTATATTCCTTAAAAAGAATTTCACTTGAAATAAACTCTAAAATACTATCACCTAAAAATTCAAGTCTCTCATAGCTTTCTCTATTATAATCATGAGCAAAACTTGAATGAGTAAGCGCAGTAATTAATAAATTTTTATTTTTAAAAGTATATCCTATTTTTTGTTCGAAATTTGTTACATCCAAAACTGTTACTCCCTTTGCTTATAAATACCAACTTTATTTTATACTTATTTCAATAAAAATTCAATATAAAAAATAAAAAACACTTTAAAAATAAAGTGTTTTTTATTAATTCTATTATAATTCTCTATCATCTGTTTTTGATGCATTTTCTTGTGAATTATTTGGCTTTTCATTTAGAGTTTCATTTGATTTATTGTCAGTTAATACGCCATTACCTGTTGATTGAACTCTTGGCTTTGCTGAACCAGGCGTTCTAATTCTACTTGCTAAAGTATCTTTAATTATTTCAAATGATTTTTCTCGTCTTTCAGGAGACATACGAATATATAAATCCATTAATCCCATATCTTGCATTAATAGTACTGTAGATAATTTTTCAGAATCTGACATTATTTCTGTTATCTGATCTACTGCTTCATCTTGATCTGGCATTTTATCTAAAGCTGCAACTATTAAACTTGCTCTTGTACCTTTACTACTAATTTTTCCGCTAATTTGTTCATTAATTGATTTAAATTCTTTTTTACTTAGCTGTTTTCCAGCATATATTCCTATTTTTTCTATAAAAAATTCTTTTTCTTCTTCTGATATTTCCTCCATCATTTTCGAACGTGGAATAATAAATCTACGATTTTCTCTTATTTCTTTACTATCTCTATATCTAGTACCAACTTGTTTTGCAATTTCACTTAATAATTGATTTCTTAATATTCCAACATTATATCTATCTGGTTTTTCTTCATCTTGTTCTTCAAGCAATTTAAACTCTTCTTCTACTTGAGAAGGCATATCATCTGCAAACATTTTTGAAAAAGGAATAATTGTAGAAAACGCATATAATTTTGTTCCTCTTATATTATCATTATAAAAATTTTCTGCTATTTTTCTTGCAAAAATTCGCTCAATATGAGGGTATAAATCTAAATCAGAATCACTTTCTCTTACTACTTCTTGTATTCTCTCTATACGTGATACAATATTTAAATCATTTAATTTTCCCACATGATTATAAAGTGAATCAAACTCCTGTAAAACCCTGGTTTCTATAATTGCTTCATCATTAACATTACTCATTAATTTTAAGCGTTCATCAAGCATAAAATCGCCTTCTTCTAGAACCTTATCTATAGCTTTATCTGAAAAATCAGATTCACTATTTACTATTGCATGACTTACAGCTTTATCACTTAGGTCTTCTGCTTTTAAGATCGCATATGATAATTTTTCAGCAACACGATTTGGCATTTCTTGTTCATCTATTGCTGCTTTTAAAATATTTTCGGCACGTTCATTTGGATTATCACTTTCGTAAATAAGCTCCATAATACGCTCAACCGTAGTATCAACTGGATCTTTCAAGCCAAGTTCTTTACGCTTTTTGTATGATTTAATTAATTCTTGTACCATATCTTCTTCTGTAGGTTTTGTTTTAAATAACCCTGCAAAAAAATCTCTTATTGCCATTTAATTCTCCTTTTATTTATCATCAAAATATGTGCTTGTTTCTTGTAAATCTTCAAAATTATGCTGACGTAATATTTCATAAGTAATTATTGCAACAGAATTTGAAAGATTTAATGACCTTAAAGTTGGAAGCATTGGAATACGTATTGTTTTGGTATTTAAATACTTCTCTAATAACCATTCTGGAAGACCTTTTGTTTCTTTTCCATATAAAACAAATACTTCATCCATTTTTGAATAATCTATATCAGTATATTTAGTTTTGCCTTTTGTTGTTGCAAAGAACATATTATTATCTTCTGGCTTATATTTTTCTAAAAATGCATCTAATGAAATATGTTCTTCAATATCTAATTTATCCCAATAATCCAATCCTGCTCTTTTAATTGCTTTTTCATTTATGCTAAATCCCATAGGATGAACTAAATGAAGTTTAGCACCAGTTATAGCACATGTACGAGCAATATTTCCTGTATTTTGTGGTATTTCTGGTTCTACCATTACGATGTTTAATTTCATTAAAGATTCTCCATTTACAATAATATACAATTATTCATAATAATCATATAAATAAAATAATGTATTTTCAACATTTTTTATAAAAAATTATTATTTTTACAAAAATGTGATAAATATATAGCATTAACAAAAAAGCGTATCTTGGATACGCTTTTTATAATTAATTATTCAGCTGATTCTTCTTTTTCTTCTTTTTCTTCTACTGGTTCTTCAGCTTTTTCTTCAACCTTTGCTGGTTCTTCTTTAACTTCTTCTTTAACTTCTTTTTTAACTTCAGCTTTCTCTTCTACTTTAGCTTCTTCTTTTTCTTCAACTACTGGAGCTTCTGCTAAATCTTCTGTTGTTTCAGCTGTTTCAGCAACTTCCATTTCTCCTGGAACTACTTCTTCTTTTAATGTGATTTCACGAGTTTCAATTTTAGCACCAACTAATTCTTTAGTTTTAGCTGCTTTACCAACTCTATCACGTAAGTAGTATAATTTTGAACGTCTGTGTTTACCAACACGTACTACTTCTACCTTTTCAATCATTGGAGAGTGAACTAAGAATGTTTTTTCAACACCAACACCATAAGAGATTCTTCTTACTGTGAATGTTGCATTAACTCCTCCACCTTGTTTTTTAATTATAATTCCTTCAAATACTTGGATTCTTTCTTTGTTACCTTCTTTAATTCTAACGTGTACTCTTACAGTACTACCGATATTTAATTCAGGTATTTTATTTTTCATTTGTTCATGTTCTATTGATTTTAAAATATCCATTAAAATTACTTTCCTTTCTGAACTTCTATAAGTTCTATTTTAAATATTCTTTTTCTTCATTTGATAATTCAATATTTTTTAATAAATCTGGCCTTTTTTTACTTGTTTCTATTATTGACATTTTTCTACGCCATTTTGCGATTTCTTTATGATTACCATTTTTTAATACTTCTGGCACATCTAATCCTTCAAATACTTCAGGCCTTGTGTATTGAGGATATTCAAGTAATCCTTGACTAAAACTTTCTTCACTAGTTGAACCTTCTGCTAAAACACCATCAATATATCTTGCAACACTATCAACTAATACCATACTTGGTAATTCTCCACCTGTTAATACATAATCTCCAATTGAGATTTCTTCATCAACATATTTATCAATTACTCTTTGATCTATTCCTTCATAGTGTCCACATAGAACTACAATATGTTCTAACTTACTTAATTCAACTACTTTATTTTGATTTAGTTTTTCGCCTTTAGGTGACATATAAATAACTTTTGAATTTTCACTTTTTACAGCATTAATTGCACGAGCCACAACATCTGGTTTCATAACCATTCCAGCTCCTCCACCATATGGTGTATCATCAACTTGATTATGTTTGTTTTGTGCATAATCTCTAATATTTACAACTTCTATAGTTAATTTATTATTATTTACTGCACGACCTATAATACTTTGTTTTATAGGTTCAAACATTTCTGGAAAAAGTGTTAAAATACTAAATTTCATTTTATAGTCCTTCAATTAAATTTACGATTATTTTATTATTACTTAGGTCAACTTTTTTAATTACTTCATCAATTCCAGGTAAAAGTTTTTGCATACCTAATTCATTTTTAACAACATAAATGTCATTAGCTCCTGTATTATATATATCATCTACTTTACCTAGTAATTCACCTTGTTCTGTGTATACTTCTAATCCAATTAAATCAGCTAAATAATATACACCTTCTTCTAATGGTGGTAAATCAGATTTTTTAATTAAAATCATACCTGAGCGAAGCTTTTCAGCATAGTCTATGTGGTCAATTCCTTTTAATTTTAATATAACTTGATTTTTACTATAGCTAACTTTTTCAATTTTATACTCTTTTTGTTCTGCTTTTGTTTTAACTATAATATTTTCAAGTTCTTCAAATCTTTCCATATTTTCAGTATATGGATTAACTTTTACTTCACCACGAAGACCTCGAGTATTTACTATTTGACCTAGTTCTAAATAATCTTTCATTTAACTCCTAATCAACAAATTCAATATTAATTCTTTTATGTTCTTTATTTGCAACAGATTTCATAACTGTTCTGATGCTTTTTGCCATTTTACCTTGTTTGCCAATAATTTTTCCCATATCTGGGCTTGCTACGCTTACTTCATAATTAACAGCTCTATCACTTGATTTTTCGATTACTTTTACTTCTTCTGGATAATCTACTAAACCTTTTATAATTACTTCAAGTAATTCTTTCATATTAACCTCCTGCTAATTATTTGCTAGCTTTTTCTATTAAAGCTTTTACTGTATCTGTAGGTTGAGCACCATTTTTAACCCAATTAGCAACTTTATCTAAATCTAATTTAATTGTTGCAGGTTCTGTCATTGGATCAAATGTACCGATTTGCTCAATTATTTTACCATCTCTTGGGCTACGACTATCTGCTACTACTACATGATAAAATGGAGCTTTTTTCTTTCCTACTCTTTGTAATCTAATTTTTACCATAAAAATTATTCACCTCCTGATTGAAATTGTATATATAAAATTTAAAAATTTAATGACTATTTATTTAATTTTTTTAATATTTCTGGATCAATTCCATCAAGGTTCATATCCTCTAACTGATCCATGTTCATATTTTTCATCATTTTCTTCATCATGCCTTTATTTGATGTCATTTCTTTCATCATTTTTTGTGTCATTTCAAATGATTTCATAAATTTATTAATTTGTTCAACTGTTGTTCCACTACCTTTTGCTATACGAAGTCTACGCTGTCCATTTAGTATTTTAGGATCACTTCTTTCTTCTTCTGTCATTGAACAAATAATTGCTTCTATTCGAACAAATTCATGCTCATCTATATCATCTGGGTTAATCTTATTTGCACCTGGTATAAACTTTAACAAGCCTGCGATTGAACCCATTTTTTTGATTTGTCTTAATTGTGCTAAGTAATCATTTAAATCAAATTTTGATTTACGTAATTTTTGTTCTAATTTTTTAGCTTCTTCTATATCTAATGTTTCTTCTGCTTTTTCAATGATACTTAATACATCACCCATACCAAGTATACGAGATGCCATTCTATCTGGATGAAATACTTCAATATCACTTAATTTTTCACCAATTGCTGCAAATTTGATTGGTTTTCCTGTAACTTTTTTAACTGATAAAGCAGCACCACCACGTGTATCACCATCTAATTTTGTTAAAACAATTCCATCAATTCCTAATTGTTCATCAAAACTTCCTGCAACATTTACAGCGTCTTGACCTGTCATACTATCTACAACAAGTAAGATTTCATGTGGCTTAACACCTGATTTTATATCACGTAGTTCCTGCATTAATGCTTCATCTATTTGAAGACGTCCTGCAGTATCTAAGATGATTACATCATTTAATTTACTAATTGCATATTGAATTGATTGTTTAGCAATTAAAGTAACATTTTTTTCTGTTTCATTTACATATACCGGAATATCAAGTTGTTTTCCAACTACTTGTAATTGTTTAATAGCTGCTGGTCTATAAATATCACATGCTACTAATAATGGCTTTTTGCCTTCTTTACGAATTAAATTTGCTAATTTTCCTGCTGTAGTTGTTTTACCACTACCTTGAAGGCCTACTAACATAATTATTGTTGGAGGGTTTGGAGTAAAATTAATCTTTGCTTCTCCTCCACCTAATAATTCTATTAATTCATCTTTTACTATTTTAACAACTTGTTGTCCTGGTGTTAATGACTTTAAAACGTCTTGTCCTAAGGCTTTTTCTTCTATAACATTTATAAAATCTTTTACAATTTTATAGTTAACGTCTGCTTCTAATAATGCAAGTTTTACTTCACGCAAAACTTCTTTTAAATCGCTTTCTGTAATACGTGCCTTGCCACTTAATTTGCGAGTTATTTCTTGTAATCTAGAAGATAAACCTTCAAAAGCCATATTTACACCTCCAACTTATGTATCTTTTTACTTAAACTATTTAGTAATTTATTATTTGATTTTGACGCATCATTTAGTTTATCAATTATTACTATACATTCATTAATAGTCTTTTGTTGTTTTAAACTTTTTTTCAAAAGTCCTAACTTTTGTTCATACTCGTTTAAATTCTTTTCACCTTTTAATAAATTATCTCTTACAGCTTGACGAGTAATACCTGCATTTTCTGCAACTTCTGCCAATGATAAATCATTATTATAATAATCATCTAACATTTGATATTGCTTATTTGTAAGTAATTTGCCATATAAATCAAGTAACAAACTTACTTTAACATTTTTATCCATTATTACCTCTTTCATAAATAAAAAAGTATAATAGCAATCTGTAATGCTATTATACTTTACACCATTTTTATTCAAATGTCAAGCTTTTTACGTGCTTTTTTGCATTTTTTATTGTTTTTTATCTTTTTCACTTCTCTTATAAAATACTGTTCCAGCCATAACTATAATTAATATTGCTCCTGAAACAATTGCAATAGCAAATTTTATAATAGTGTTTATATCCATTTCACCATTTTCAGAATATAATTGAATACCTGGTAAAACTGATTTTTTCTCTCCACCATTTAAAGCTAAATCTTCTTTACTATCACCACTATTAGAAATAAATTCATCACCAACTTCTTCAGTTGTCATTACATATAATGAATTATGACTAATATAGAATTCATAGAATGCATTATTTGTCAATAATACTTGCATAGCTACTTTTTCCATTTTTTGTGTATCTGGATTATAAAAATATACATAAGATTTTTGATTTGACAAATATTGTTTAACTGTACTATTATTATCAACTCTAATTAAGCATTTTCCTGGCAAAGTTCCATTATTTGCAAATTCTAAAGTTAATCCTTTTTTTACAGCTCCACCATATAATTCATCATTATATGTACCATATACATAAACTCTTGCATCTATTTCTTTTGCTTCTTTTATATCTCTACCATTAAATACCCATTGAATATCGCCATATTTGATAACTAATGTTTTATTTTGACCTTGAATTGCTTCAAATATACTCTTGCTAACAAATGAATCAACATTAGCATCTAATTCAATCATAATATTTTCGTCAAGATCTTTAACTTTTTGAATTATTGTATCTGTTATTTTATCATTCTCTAAATGTAATAAATCTGTTCCAACAAATTCATCTTCAATTGTTATTTCACAATTAAAATCAAAATGTTTTATTCCCTCATATTCGTCACCACTGCGATATTGAGTTTCATTATCTTCATTATCTTTTAATATTAAATAATCTAATTTATAAGTTCCAGCAGATGTTGTAAATGGTACAACAAAATAAGGTAATTCATTTGTATCAGTTAAAGTAACTATCATGCTTTCTTCGCCTTCAATATTGTCAAATATAAGCATTGCTTCTCTTACTGGTCTATCTATAATATAATCAACAAATACTTTTTCATTTAATTTTGCATTTGTTTGTTTTATATTAAATGAAGATAAATCTATTGTTTTAACTTCTTGTGCATTCTTTTTATAAGTAAATGTTATATTGTAATTAAATGCGCCATTAGGAACTTTATTATTGGCTCCATAATTATAATTATTTGTAGTTTTTCTGCCATACCATGCATATGGACCCTCTCCACCTTCTTTCTTTCTTGAAGGATTAATCCATACATCTGTGATTTTATAATCACCCATTGGAACATCATTTCCTAGTTGATCTGCTGATAATGAAGCATTTTTACTACTTGTAATTATTGCATATGGTCCATATTTCTTTCCTGTTGATATATTTTGAATACATATTGTAACTAAATCAATATCATGTGCAGCAATTGCAGTACTAAAATTAATGTCTTTATCATCTGTTAAAACGCCATCTCCATTAATTTCAAAAAGGTCTATAGTAGGTATTTCTCTAACTTTAAAATTAATTTCAGAAGGCATTGGTGATCTTAATATCTTTCTTCCTAAATCAGTTTTTTCCTCTTCTGAATTTAAGTCATATTGAACACCAAACCACTCAGTAGTTGTGGATGGTTTTTTAGAATGTAAATAAATATGAGTTACAGTATAATTGCCTCCTTTAATTAAATCAATACTATTTGAATAATCTAGATTTAAATAGAATAAATTTTTATCATTATCATAATTAAAACCAATTAAATGAGTTTTTCCATTATCTATATTTTTAATACCTGCTGTTCCAAAACTAAAATCACTTATATTAAAATCATTAGATTTTAAATAAATGTTTGAGTCATTATTATAATCTCCATGATAATCTGAAAATGATAAATCATGTATATAAAGAGATGATTTTTCTCTTTGATCTGAAACATTTTCTTGTACTTCAGTTGATTCAACACTATTTGCTTCATCTGCCCAAACATTATTCATAAGTAATACAACAAATGCAATCATAACAATTGCCATAACAAAAAATTTTCTTTTGTTCATTTTTAAATGTGCTTAAAGCACTCTCCTTTCATAAAATATTTATATTAAAAATTTAAAATCTATATAAACATTTACATCATTATTTCAACTTGAACTTTTCCATCAAGTAAGTGCTTAAATTCCTTTGCATCTTCTTCACTTCCAACAATTGTTTTATAATGTGTTGGAATTGCTATTTTAGGATTAATATGTTCTATTAAATCCACTGCTTCTTCATATGTCATTGTATATGTTCCGCCAACAGGTACAAAAGCTATATTGCATTTAACATTTTGTGCCTCTAGAGTATTATCTGTATCTCCCGCTACATATATTAATTGATTATCAATATTTACAATATAACCAACCCAATTATATTCTCTTTTATGAAATTGTTTATTCACATTATATGCAGGAACTGTGGAAAATTTTATATCATCTATTTGATATTCACCATTAGGTATTACTACAAATACATCATCTTCACTGAATCCTATTTCTTCAGATTTATCTAATAAATCTGAAGTTACTATAATCTTTGTAGTATCTTTTTTTATACGTACAATATCATTTGGAGAAAAATGATCATAATGCGAATGAGTTATAAAAATATAATCCGCATCATTCACATATTCACCTACTTGAAAAGGATCAAAATATATAACTTTTCCATTTTCAGTTTCAATTTTTATTGCATTTTGTGCAATTACTTTAATTCTATCTAACATATTTACCTCATATTTGCATCAGTTTGATATGTTCCATTATCAAGTTCAACATATCCTGCACCACTTCCAACACCATAAATAGAATTCCCATTATCTGTATTTCTATATGATAATTTTGTAGAAGATCTAGCAGCTCTTAGCAATAATGATTTTCCTTCTGTTTCTCCATAAGTATCACTTGCAAAAGTTGCATTTTGAATAGCTGTATTAATTGTATTTCCTAATATTCCTTGCCAATAAGAATATGTTCTATATGGCTCTTTAGTCCAAAAATAATTATATTTATAAACTGCTAATAATTGGCCATTTTGACAGTATATTGGACATTGATTTGCTTTTTTTGTAATAGGAGCTTCATGTCCTGCTGCTCCATCAGTATATCTATTACCATTGTATGCATATATTTTAGCATTAGTACTTACTTTAATATTACCACCTTTTCCAGCAATACCACCATCTCCACCGCATGTCTTATACCAAGAAGTAGTATGGACATTATTTATACAACGACTTCCACCTTGTCCGCCAGTAGCTCCAAATGGATTACCTTGCATTTTTCCTTTATTTGTTCCTGTATCACCTGTCATACTTCCTTGACCAAAGTATCCACCACCACCACCCCATGAAGTTCCAACTCCTGGGTTTCCATTATGGTATGTATTAGTATTAGTTTCGCCTGTACCACCTGTATAACCACCTCCACCATTAGCATGGTCTCCGGCTCCACCGCCAGCTCCTCCACCGCCAATTCCCGCAGCAGGATATCCACCAGCTCCACCTCCAGAAGAGTTATTACCATCACTTGGATAAACAGCTCCTCCACCGCCTCCACCATAAGCGTATACTTTTAAAGAATTATAAATATTTACTGTTCCACAGTCTTCACCTGGCTCACCATCATCACCACTTTGTTTTCTTCTGAAAGACATATCTGTACTATTTGTTAAGTTATCTATATTAGCATTTCCGCCTCTACCACCATTTCCACCAATTCCAGCTCCGGCTCCACCGCCTCCTCCACCACCAGTGTGTGTTGTATAAGCTCCACCGCCATCACCAGCATCACCGCCAATAGCTGTTAGAGTACCTGTTCCATATAAATTCAATGTTGCAGTTTTAGGAACATGAATTCCCGCGCTTCCTCCAGGTCCTCCTTTTGCACCAACGCCATTAGCTGTTTCACCTGCTTGACCATAACTTGAATTTACATTTGTTACTCCATAAACATATAAATTTAAAGTAGCATTTTTACCATTAGCATCAACTCCACTTGCTAAATTAATAGCAGCTCTATCTGAAGCATCTTTATTGTCAATATCCATATTATAAGCAATCTTAATTGTAACAGGATCACCACATGGAATATTAAAGTCGAAATTATCACCTTTTAAATTTGGGTCTAAAACAACATATGTTGAACCATTTGCAAATGTGAAACCTCCTGCTTCATCTAATGTTTGCTGAGTTATTATAGTAGTTGGTGTTCTTACATTACCGCTTAATCTAGCATCTTCTTCTAATACATCATTCATTGATTCATCCATATCATCAATAACAAATGTTGTATTATCCTCACCTTCTTTTTTCCATTGGAAAAATCTTCCATCTTTTTCAAGTATTACTATTTCGCCATCTGTTGATGAAAGATAATTATCTATTTTTCCATTCCCAAGTGCCAAACTTAAGTACTTCTCTAATCCATTTGCTTCATCAACATATGAACTAGAATTAAAGCCAATTAGTACTTCTTCTAATTCTTCTTTTAACTTTACTTCATCAGCTAATTCTTTGGTTTTTTTAGTTTCACCTAAAATTCCATCTTCACCAATAGCAGCATTAATACTAACTGCTGCTAGTATAATCATAATAATGACTGTTACTACTAATGCAAGTAAAGTAATACCTTTATTATTTTTTCTTTTGTTTATCATGATGTTCTCCTTAATTTTTTATTTATTAATTCATATAAATAAATCTATAAAAGCATATACGCATTATATATTTTTATCTTAATAGAACACTATTATTTTATGGTTTTTGCACTTAATAAAATAAAACGATTTTTATCATATTCTAATTCTAATTCTTGAACTGATAATTTATCTTTATATTTTTCTTTTAAATATGGCAATTCACAATACATATAATTTAAATCATCATCTTCAATATAGTTTCTTTTAAATTGTATTTCATTATCGTTCTTATCATAATATTTTGTATCTATAATCGTATTATTGTTATCAAAAATAAACTTATCCTTTATCGTTAAAAACAAATTGCCCTTTAAATCATAAAATCTTTCACCTGATTCTGTTCTTTGATCTTCTACAGGAATATCCCAATCAACATCATATTTATATTCTAATAATCTTACTTTATACTTATTACCAGTTTGACTAATTGAATCTATAAAAAATCCTACTCCACTGCCTTCAGGTCCATCATATCCATTTGGATGATATGTTTGACCATCTTCATTAAGAGCAAATGGAAATCCTACTTCAAAACCAGAATCTTCAATTATTCCGTTTGCTCTTTCTCCATAAACCTTAACTAATATACTATTTAAATCTTTTCTACTTAATTTTAAATCATATATACTCGCTACACCATATCTATCAATAGATTTCATATTATTTGATGCTACCCATGATAGATATTCACTTTTTAATGTTCTTACATCATCAAAATCAGGTAATGGAGCTTCATGCATATCACTAAATAACTTAGAAATACGACCTAATATACCATTATATTCAGGCGTATTTACATATATAGTTTTACTTTCCTCAGTTTTATTTTCTTCTTTCTTTTCAGTTTGTTTGCTCTGCTCTTCTTTTTGCTTAATTTGAGCATTTAAGCTATTTTTATCACTTTCTAGACTAGTAATTGTATTTTTGGCTTTAGCCATTTCTTGCTCGTGAATACCAGAAATGTAATAGATATAATAGCCTAATCCACAGCATGTTAAAATTGCAAGAATCAATAAAAATATTACAATTCCTATTCCTTTGCCTTTTTTCTTCTTTTGTTCTTCCATGGTTTTCCCTTTCTTATAGATTAATATACAAATTCTTAATAACCTATTTAACTTTATAAAACTCTTTTTCCTCTTCTGTCAATTCAAAAAACCTTATTGAACTATTTCTTTTCTTCCATAATTCAAGTGCATTTTTTCCAACAAAAGATACTATTCCTTCTTGTTTTCCAAGAACATATTTGCATATCTTAAAAGGAATTGACATACATGCTATGTCTGAAACATATATATTCTCTAATTTAGGGCAATCCACAATTGCATAATTATATATATTTTCCACCTTTGGAAATAATATTTCTCTTAAATCTGTATTTTGAAAGCATTCTAGTATTGTTTGTGGCCTATTTAAAATATATGTATCTAAATCACTTGTAAACTCAACTGATTTTAGTTCTTTACAACCTTTAAATGCTTCTTTTCCAATACTCTTAATTGTATTAGTAAATATAAGCTTTCTTAAGTTAGTACAATTTTTAAAACTATATTCACCTATCATTTCAATTAACCCAAAATCAATACTTATTAATGATTCACAATTTTCAAAAGTATTTGAACCAATATAACTATAATTTTGGTCAAGTTTGGTGTGTACTCTTTTTACTTTATCGCAAAATACTATTTCTTCTAGCCCATACAAACTTGAATTTTTTTCAAAATTATATTTACCAACAATAGGACTTGCAACATATAGTTTTCTCGTATTTTCGGCAATATCTTTACCAATAGATTCCATTTGATAATGAATTGTTCCATCCATAAGTTCACATTTAAATGCTGGTGTTTTATTTGGAATTTCCCAATTTTTTTCCATTTTTTTCTGAGATGAATTATCAAATATTTCATTAAAAAACTTAATAATTACACTCCAAATGCCATCATCTGGAACCCATTCTATAAGTGACGTTTCATTTTCATCTTCTTGTTTTAAGACCTGAAATGATGATTCTTTTTTATACTTTGGTTTATAAATAACTTCTACTGTTTTTTCTTCTACACCTTGAGTAATAGCAATTTCTTGCCAATACTTGTAATCTATTAAGTCTTCTACATCTGTATTTTTAGCTAAATCTATATATTTTTGTCTTAATTCTCTATCTCCTATTTTTTCTGCAACATCAAAGAATAAAGCTTTTAAAACATCTACTATTAGCTCCTCTGTTGTATATTTTAAAGCATTTGTTAAATCAACCACGCCCTCTACACTAATTGATGCAATTAATAATCCCACTACTCTTTTAGCAATATCTTTATCATGTTCAACTTTTTCTATTGGATTATGCTCTTGTTTTTGCCATTTAGTTTCTTCTTGTTTTAACTCATCCCATTTTTTCTGAACCTTTTGAACTGCTTTAAAGTTTCTGCTTGAAGGCTGAGCTGGTTCAATAAAATTATTAACTCTCATTAAGTAATAATCTATATTTGTTTCTAATTCTAATAGTTTTCCAAAAGGAACTAAACTTTGAGCATTATCATCTGTATCTGCATCTTCAAAAATACTTTTTGCTTGTTTTTGAATGTTTGAAAGCGCGGTCTCATATAATCGCGCCTCATAAAAACGGCCAGATATTTTTAATTCTATTATCTTACCTTCTATCTTTTTTATTTCATTTAATAAAAGCTCAAATCCTTTATTTTTTATCATTTGTATTCCTAAAAACTATATTTCTTCTAAATCTTCATCTAATATAACTTCGTCGCTAATTGTCCATATTGCTTTATCAATGTTGTCTTTATTTAAAGCACCTTTTTTTACTAATGCTTTTATTTCATCTAATGTTAATTTTTCTTCATCACAAACTACAGTAAATTGTTGAGTTAATTTTTCACTATAATTTGTACCAAGAATCTTTTTAACTTCAACTTCATTTAAATGATTCATTATTCTATGCATACATTTCATCAATAAGAATTGTGTAAATGAGTCATCCATAATTTCTTCATAATGCTTATTTATAAACTCTAATAATTCTTTTGATTTATTAATATCCAATTGATTAATTAATGCATATAATAAACATGTTGTAACTGGCTTATTATCTTGCTTATTAAACTCTTTATAGTATTCTTTTACTAATTCTTTTAGTTTCTCTAAATCTTCGCTTCCTTCAGAATTATAAGCCCCCATCATACCTTCATCAAGTACTCTTCCAGACATACGCATTCCTGCCATACGCATTTTAGTTCTTCCAGTAAATGGAACACTTCTTGAAGCCATATCCATATCACACATAGGAGCGCCTCCATCAACTGGACCCGCATCAGCATATTTGGCTTGAGACATCTTAATTCCACCTAAAAAGCCATTTAATGCACCTTTTAAGAAGCCATTACTTAATGTTGTTTCTTGATGTTTTGGTACATCATGAATTTTTTCATCTCTTTCATATACTGTGATAAATGATGTATATTTTGAATTGATATTATTTTTAGTAGCTATATCAATTATCATTTTCTTATATTGTTCTTTTGAATCATTATCAATTGTATTTACAATATATTCATCAAGTCTTACAATTTGTTCTTTTGCATATAATACTTCTAAATCAACGTTTGATTTTGTAATATCTTCTTTTGCAATTTTCCAACTATATTCTTTATTTTCAATTTTACCTTTTAAAGTAATATCATCTTTTAATTCATCAACTACTGCTAACACATTAAAAAACTCATAATTAAATAGATTTGTTGCTTCTTTTATTTCATCATCTAAATGTGAAGCACCATAGTCTATTTTAATATCTTCAACCATTGGCATTTGAATACGTTTGAATTGTCTTAATATGCTTTCATCTAATTTTTGACTTGGTAAAATTAATTCTGCTTTACCATTACCATTTTTTGCCATTCCTTTTATAAAGCTTGAATTTACATTTGTATCAATACCAAAAGCAAATAATCTTGCAACTTGAATATTATTTGAAATATACTCTAATATTTGACTTTCATTTCCTACTTGACCATCTGTAAATAATAATACAACTTTATTATGTGGATCTCCATCTAATGCGAATCTTACTGGATTATAGATTTCTGTTCCACCAGAAGCATTCATTTTATTTACATATTCTTCTGCTTTTTTAAAATTTTTGTCATTATATTTTAATGATTCTAAACTCATTACTCTAAAGCTAGAATCAAAATCTACTATGTTAAATTTATCACCATCTTTTAATTGTTTTAAACATTCTATTACTGCTTTTTTAGTTTGTTCCATTTTGTCGCCCATCATAGATCCAGATGTATCAACAACAAAAATGAAGTCCTTTTTTACCTGACTAAAATCTTCAGTAACTTCTGGCATGAATGATAAATAAATAACGTCTTTTCCATCTTTTGCTTTACTTGTAATAGCACTTGATGCTAATTCTTTTTTAAGTTCTATCTCAAGCTTAAAATCTTTAGACATATCATAATTTTGTACTGTTACCTTTTCGTATTTTGTATCATCAATTAAATTAATCTCATGTGTTGGGCAACTAATACGTTTACGTTTTAATTTTTTATCAATGTTTATCTCAAAATCAATTGTATAATCAACTTTTGCATAAGTTAATTTATCTGTTACTTCTGATTTATATCTTGGAGTAACTAATGTTGGCATCAAAACTTGAATAGTATTATCTACTATTTCAAACTTATCAATGTAATTAATAATAACTGTTACTTCTTCATTTTTATCGATTTTTCCAACAGATATTTTAAATATATTATCTGTTTCTTGTTCCATTAGGTAACTACTATTACCTTTTACTAAATTACGTGTGTATTCTTCTTTTGCTTCTTGCTTTTCTTTACATACACCTTTTAGTACTTTATCCCCTACGTGAATTTCAAAACCTATAACTGTTGCTGTTTCAACTATTGGAAATGTATATCCAACTTCTAATACTTCTTTTGAATTATTAATATAAGTTTGTTCAATAGTAAATGAACCAAACTTTCCTATAACATTTCCAGTAATTTTTACTTTCTTTAGTGCTAATTCTCGTAAATCCGCTTGTTTCATTTTAACTCCTTATTAATTACTTTTAACTTCTCTATAGTCATCAATATTTGGTAACTTCATATTTTCTTCTGTAACTACACCCTTTTCAATTGAAATATAATCTTGAATATTTTCAGATTGGCCTAAGTTTTCATGAACTGAAATTGGTTCAAATGTCTCTGCATTAAGGATATAAATTGCTTTATAATCAAGATTTGAATTCTCAACTTTTCTTGTTTTATCTATTATTTCAACACATTTTACATATTCATTTGATTCTTTTTGAACTAAATAATCAACATCTTTAACTTCAATTTTAGTTAATTTATCCCAAAAAGATAAATTATATAATTCATCACTAATAGGATTTAAACTATTCTTAACTGGAGCACTATCTACCACAGAATATGTTTTATAATCATTTGTATTTACAAAAGTATAATTTTTACCATCATAGTTAGCATATTGTTTTACTTGTGATAATTCATCATTTGTATAAACTTTACCATTTAAATAATATACTTCATAAACTCTTGCATTATCGGTTGCAGAAGTATGCATTCCAATTTTTATAATATAATTTTGTGTAGAAGTAGCGTTATCTTTTACTCTATTTAAAATTGTATCCACATCTACAACTCTATAAACCATAAAGCCTACAACACCAAGAACTATTGCTAATATAATTACTAGCACAATAATAACTTTTTGTTTCATAGCATTATTGGTATGTGCATATTGCACATACTCTCCTTATTAATTATTTAGGTTTATGGCAACCTATCAGCCTTTTATATAACTAAATGTTTAATTTGTTTTGCTTCTAAAAATAATTTATCAACATGTTCTTTACGAACTTTATAGCTATCTTTTAATTCTTGCAATTGATTTGGAATTAAATCAACTACTTCATCACGTTTTAAGAACATTTCTGCTCCTTGACGATAGTATTCTCTTTTAGCTTCTGTTTTACTTACTGTCATTTTTTCATAATATTTATTAGCTTCAGTAATACGTTTAATCTCATCTTTTAAATATTCCAAATAATCTGAACGAGCTGCAATTTCATATTCTGTATCATCTACTACAACCTTTAATAACGCTTTTACTACTTTTTTGTCAACTTTACCACTACGTGAGTCAAATGCTATAAATTTTAGACCATCTGCAACACTTTTTATTGGATTTGGTTTTGTTTCATCAATTAAAATATTTAAAGTATCAATAATACCAATATGTGTTTTATATTGACGCTTTGCAGTAATAGCTTCAAACTCATCAGCAACCCTAATAATCTGTGCCTCATAAGGTATGTTATTTCCACTAACACCATTTGGGTATCCTGTACCATTTAATGCTTCATGATGATATAAAGTTCCTGCAGCATATGGACGAAGCTTTGGATCATTCATACACATTTTATAACCAATTGTTGTATGAGTTTTCATAACTTCATATTCTTCATCCGTTAATTTAGTTGGTTTTTGAAGGATTGATGGTGGAATAAACATTTTACCAATATCATGTAAATATGCACAAGTTGTACAATATACAGTGAATCCTTGGTTTAATTTAAGATTTTCGCATAATCTACATGTAATACTTGCTACATTCTCGCTATGCCTACGAGTAAAAGCATCCAAGCTATCAAGCATTTTTAATTGATAACGGATTCTCTCGTCTAAATTGTAAGATTTTAAAGATGTTTTGCTATAAAAATCAAATTCTTCTTTCATTATTTTCTTTCCTCTTTAGTTCATTGATATTTTAATCTAAAATACCATAATAATTATATATATAAGCTATAAAAAAATCAATTATTTTAAGCAAAAAACAAAAAAGAATAAATAGATTTTTTTACCTATTTATTCTTTTTTAATTATTATATTTGTAAATTTAAAATATTAATATTGACGAGCCCATATAACGCCGTATTTTGCTGGCTTTCCACAGCAAACGCATTTGTCATCAATACTAAATTTGTCAAATGGAATACAACGTGATTTAGCTCCTGTTTTATCATGAATTTTATCTTCACATGCTTCATCACCACACCACATTGCTTTAATATAGCCTTGATTTGACTCTAAATTCTTTTCAAATTCTTCCATGTTATGTGCTTCTGTTGTACGTTTTTGTTGATTTTCTAAACACATATTATACATATTAGTTTGAATTTCTTCTAATAATTCGCCAACTTTTGTATTTACTTCATCTAAACCTACTGTTATCTTTTCAAATGTATCACGACGAACTAATACACATTGGTTATTTTCAATATCACGTGGACCAATTTCTAAACGAATTGGAACACCTTTCATTTCCCAGTAATTAAATTTATATCCTGGGCTATATTGATCACGTAAATCTATATCTGCTCTATATGTTTCTTTTAAACATTCATAAATTGAAGTTGCTTTTTCTTTAACGCCTTCTTTATTTGCAGCTACTGGAACTACAACTATTTGAATTGGAGCAACTCTTGGTGGAAGTTTTAATCCTCTATTATCACCATGAGCCATAATAATTGCACCAATAAATCTTGTACTAATTCCCCAACTTGTTTGATAAGCATACTCTTCTTTTCCATCTTTATTTTGGAATTTTACTTCAAATGGTTTAGTAAAGTTTTGACCTATATAATGTGAGGTTCCTGCTTGAAGTGCTCTTCCATCATGCATTAAAGTTTCAATTGTATATGTATCTATAGCTCCAGCAAATCTTTCACTTGGTGTTTTACAACCTACAATTGCAGGTAATGCTAATAAATTTTCTGATATATCTTGATATACTCTATGCATTCTTTTTGTAAATTCAACTGCTTCTTCTTCTGTTGCATGAATTGTATGACCTTCTTGCCATAAGAATTCTCTTGAACGTAAAAATGGACGAGTTTCCTTTTCCCATCTTACTACACTACACCATTGATTATATAAATATGGTAAATCTCTCCAAGAACTAAGCCATTTAGCATACATTTCGTCAAATATTGTTTCACTTGTTGGACGTATTATTAATTTTTCTTCTAAATCTTCTCCACCAGCATGTGTTACTATCGCAACTTCTGGTGCAAAACCTTCTACATGATCTTTTTCTTTTTGAAGTAAACTTTCTGGTATTAATAAAGGCATACTAACATTTTTTACGCCTTGCTCTTTAAACTTTTTATCTGCATATTTTTGAATATTCTCCCATATTGCATAACCATATGGTCTAATTGCACAAAAGCCTTTAACAGATGTATAATCTACTAATTCTGCTTTTAAAACGATATCTGTATACCATTTAGCAAAATCTTCTTCAATATTTGTAATATCTTTAACAAAATCATTATCACTCATTATTTGTTTCCTCCATCTTATTTATTTCTTCTTTGTTATCTTCTTCACCCTCAGCGGGAGATGGAGCCTCCATATTTGTATTATCTTCTAAATCATCGATTACTATTTGTTCATTTTCGTCAAGTTTATATCGTGGTAAATCTGGAAGTTCATCTAAACTTGATATTCCAAACATTTTCATAAATTCATTTGTAACTTTATACATTGTTGGTCTGCCTGGAGCATCTAACTTTCCAGAGCTTTCTATTAGTCCAAATTCTTGAAGTTTGTATATTGTTCCATCTGAATTAACTCCACGAATACTATCTATTTGACTACGCGTAATATTAGGATTATAAGCAATAATGCTTAAAGTTTCTAATGCTGCACCACTAATAGTTGGTTTAATACGATTGTCAAATAATGGATATATATATTCATATAATTCTTTTTTAGTGCATAATTGATAACTATCATTTACTCTTAAAAGTTCCATTCCAGAAGATTCGTCATCAAACTTAAGCTTTATGGTTTGCATTAATTTTTCTATATCTTCTGAACCTATTTCAAGAGTATTCATTATTTCTTTAGTAGTAACTTCTCGACCACTACTAAAAAGCATTGCCTCAATTATTGCTTGCTGTTTTTTTAAATCCATTTTATTCCTCATTTTATTTTTACTTTAAAAATATAATATTATTAAAATATTTAAGTAAAAATACTTGAAATTTGAAACATATTTTAATATAATTACTTTAAGTTTATACATTATATTAAACCACGAAATTATATTAAAGTCAATTAAAAAAGCCAAATAACTATGGTGTAATAACTTTTTTAATTTGACAATAAAAGGAAAAAATTATGT
>JAEEGL011801130.1_pt1 | contig 31450 bp, 30 predicted proteins | sample 9134231 | NCBI WGS metagenome assembly JAEEGL01 (sample SAMN16246548, study PRJNA631951) | gut metagenome | biome: gut microbiome; feature: rumen; material: fiber-attached | host: Bos | place: Iran: Karaj | collected 2018-10 | reverse complement strand
CGGTAAACTTCTCCTTCGGCTCCCGCTTCAGCGGTTTCAATCGCAAAAGTGTCTGATGACCAGAAAAGCAGCCTTGCGGCTGCTTTGGCACCCCAGAGGGGATTCGAACCTCCGACCTACCGCTTAGGACGCGGTCGCTCTATCCTGCTGAGCTACTGGGGCACAAGAATAGCATCTGCCCGTTTATCGGACAGATGCTATCATAGCATAAACACTACGGAAAATGCAAGGAGTTCCTGTATGGAAACCTTATTTCGGCCCGCGGCGTTCCAGAATGACCTCTGCCATCACGCTGACGGCGATCTCCGCAGGCGTTTCCGCACAGATGGAAAGCCCGATGGGGCATTTCACCGCCCGAAGCGTTTCCATCGGAACACCCTTCTCGTTCAGCTGACGGTATAACGCATCCCGCTTGGTTTTGCTGCCGATCATGCCCAGGTACCGGTGAGGCTTATCGATCGCCCACTCCAGAACCTCCCGGTCATGGGAATGACCGCGGGTCATAATCACGACGTAGCTGTTTCCATCCAGAGGCAGGGGAGGGAGCTGATCAAAGCCGGGGATCACGAGACAGTCGCAATCCGGGAAACGGACCGGATTGGCATAATCTGCGCGGTCATCAATGACCGTCACATGAAAGCCCGTACCGACGGCAAGCTTGGCAACTTCACAGGAAACATGTCCGGCGCCGAACAGGAGCATGTGAGGGGCGGAACCCACATCGTCCACCAAGTATCGGATCCCATCTACGGAATCACCGTGGATCGCCACCCGGATCGGATTCAGCAGGATATCCCGGGCAAATTTCGGGTTGCCGGAAAACTTGCCCACAAGGCGTTCACAGCCGATATTTGCGCAGAGCTGGAAGGGAACCTCACTTTCCGCACGCTCGTCCAGGATATAGAACAGCCAGGCCGGTGTCCCGGATTGTTCGGCAGATGCGGCCGCAGAAAAAACTGCCTCATCCTCCTGACGGATGGGAGCCAGCAGGACCTCGCAATCCCCGCCGCAGGCAAGACCCAAAGTGGCGTTGACGTCGCCGCTCATATGATAGTAAAGGATCTGCGGCTTGCCGGTTGGGAGAACATCCCGACGGGCTGTTTCAATTACCTGACCCTCCATGCCTCCTCCGCCGATGGTCGAGATGATCCTGTCATCCAGAATGATCATCTTTGAACCGGCTGATCTGGGCGTTGAGCCATCCTGTTTTATGATTGATGCCCATACAAACGGAGTACCGGCGGCGCAGAGTGCCGCAGCTTCGGAAAAAAGTGATTTCATGCCACACCTCCGACTGAAAAGAACCTGTTTCATGGCAGGACAATTATCGTACTATCCATATGATTATACTGGCATGAGAAGAAAATAGCAAGGGTAAGTTTATCGTTCAATCATGCATTGTAGACAAATGAAACACTTGACAGTGCAACAGATATGGATTAAAATCATAAAGATAATATTTCATGTCATGAGCTTAAAGGGGAAAGTTCTGGCGGCCGGATCCGGTTCCGGCTGAAAATATTCTTCAATTTGAACCAAAAGGAGGTATGCCGGAGTCAATGGAATACGTGATCACCGCGATCATAGCTGTAGTCGTTGGCGTCGTATGTTTCTTCGTCGGCATTACCTACCGCAAACGCATTTCCGAAAGGGAGATTTCCAGCGCTGAAGAGGAAGCCACGAGGATCGTCAACGAAGCAATAAAAACCGGTGAAAGCAAACAACGGGAAGCTTTGCTGGAAGCCAAGGAAACCATCCACAAGGAACGCACGGAATATGAGCGGGAGGTAAAGGAAAGACGGGCGGAGCTGCAGAAGCAGGAACGCCGCCTGCAGCAAAAGGAAGAGTCCCTCGATAAAAAGACGGACAGTATAGAAAAGAAGAACGAGACACTGAACAAGAAGATCTCCGAAGCGGATGCACTTCGTGAAGAGATCAAGCTGATCAAGCACAGTGAGCTGGAAATGCTGGAGAAGATTTCCGGTTATTCACAGGAAGAGGCCAAGGATTACCTGTTGAAGGAGATCGAGGCAGAAGTCGTACATGACAAAGCCATGAAGATCAAAGAATTGGAAGCGAGGTACAAAGAAGAAGCTGATCAAAAAGCCCGGGAGTACATCACGCTTGCCATTCAGCGCTGTGCTGCGGATCATGTTGCGGAAGCTACCGTCAGTGTGGTTCCCCTGCCCAATGACGAAATGAAAGGCCGTGTGATCGGCCGGGAAGGCCGCAATATCCGCACAATCGAAACCCTTACCGGTGTCGATCTGATCATTGACGATACGCCTGAGGCGATAACCCTATCCAGCTTCGATCCCTATCGCAGAGAGATCGCCCGGGTCGCCTTGGAAAAATTGATTTCCGATGGGCGGATCCATCCCGCCCGGATCGAGGAGACCGTGGAAAAGGCACGCAAAGAAGTGGAAGCCACGGTTAAAGCAGAGGGAGAGAGAGCCACGTTTGAGACCGGTGTCCACGGATTGAACCCGGATCTCATCAAGCTCCTGGGCCGGCAGAAATACCGGACGAGCTACGGCCAGAACGTACTGAATCATTCCATCGAAGTTGCCCATATTGCTGGGCTTCTTGCTGCGGAGCTGGGCGTGGATGTCCAGCTGGCTAAGCGAGCCGGTCTTCTCCACGATATCGGCAAATCCATCGATCATGAGGTGGAGGGCTCACATGTGGAGATCGGCGTGGATATCGCCCGCAAGTACAAGGAGAACGAGGCGGTCATCCATGCGATCCAGGCGCATCACGGCGACGTGGAACCCAGAACGCTGGTCGCCTGGATCGTACAGGCTGCAGACACCATTTCCGCTGCCCGGCCGGGTGCCCGCCGCGAAAACATTGAGAACTATGTGAAGCGGCTGGAGAAGCTGGAGGAGTTGACCAGCTCCTTCCCTGGGGTAGCGAACTCCTTCGCCATCCAGGCCGGTCGTGAGATCCGTATCATGGTAAAGCCCGAGGAAGTGAATGAGGATCAGATGATCCTATTGGCACGGGATATAGCGAAGAAGATCGAAAGCGATCTGGAGTATCCCGGTCAGATCAAAGTCAATCTGCTGCGGGAGACCCGCGCGGTGGAATACGCAAAATAACACAAGTGAGAATCAGAAGCCCGCATCCCTTTTTGGGGGATGCGGGCTTTTCCGGAGACGATCCCTCGCATTCCGCAGAGGGATCCATGCAGCCCGGTTAATCCTCCTCGTCGTCAGACGGGAATTCAAGCTGGTCGACGAAAACATCCTGAAATGCCGGATCGGCAGCCAACTCCAGGTAATCCATGCTGCGGGCGATGACGGCCGCCCGACGGTATTCCAGAATACTCAAGGCGCAAAGCTTGGAGCCTTCGCCTGCGGCATTGCCGATCGCCATGACCCGATCTCCCAGCTGGGGAGGGATAAGACCGATCCCGCAGGCGCTGACCGGAGACATGTAACTGCCGAAGGCACCGGCGATCATGACGCTCTGGATCTCATCTACAGTAACGCCCAAATGACGGCACATCATCTGGATCCCGGCTGCCATTGCACCTTTGGCCAGCTGTACTTCGCGGACATCCTTTTGGGTGAAGAAGAGAGCCTCCCCGTTCCCACTCTCTTCAGCAGAAGCCAGGCGGAAAGCCCGAAGACCGCCGATGGTCTCCATATAGCGGGCATACGGCCTGCAGGCCGGGTCGGCGGCTATCTCATCATCGTCCAGCATTCTCCCTCCGGATTCCACAAGACCAACCCGAACAAGCTCGCTGAGTAGATCGATCAAGCCCGAGCCGCAGATCCCAATGGGCTTACCGCCGCCGATCACGGTATACTGCAGCTGTCCGTCCAGCAGTTTAGCATGATCGATAGCGCCATCGGCACCGCGCATGCCGCAGCTGATAAGCGCACCTTCAAAAGCGGGACCGGCGGCAGTTGAGCAGGCAACCAGATGCGTTTTTGTCCCCATGACCATCTCGCCGTTCGTTCCGATATCGATAAGCAGGGTCAGCTGTTCCTTCTCATCCATCGAGGCGGCCAGCGAGGCACCGACGGTATCTGCGCCGACGAAGCCGGCAATATTGGGCAGCATAAAAAGTCTGCCGCTGGGATGTACGGAGAAACCAAAATCCGCAGCGTCCGCCTGGATCGCTTCCGTTACGGCTGCCGTATAGGGAGCATATGCCAGGGAAGCCGGGGAGATCCCCATGAACAGATGATGCATGCAGGTATTGCCAACAACCGTGACCAGATATACATCCTTCAGCTTTTGCTTTGCAGAGGCTGCGCTCCTGGCTGCCAGCGTATTCAGCGCTTTCCGCACACATTGGGTCAATTCCCCGAGTCCGTTTTCCACACTGTATTTCATGCGCATGATCACATCCCCGCCAAAGGTGGTCTGGGGATTAAGCATACTGGACTGGCTAAGCTGGCGTCCGCTGCGCAGATCCAGGAGATAACAGGCGATCGTCGTGGTCCCGATATCGTAGGCAAGGCCAAGGACCGGAGAACCGACCGGCTGAACTGCCAGCAGCGCACCATCGCAAAGGATCGCATCGACCCGGTAATCGTTTGCCTCCAGGGTCTGATACAGATCGGAGATTGCTGTCAGATTGGGGCGGATCGAACCGGCAGGGAGGCCGGCAGCCTCTTCCGCTGCCGTGCACAGGCGCAGCCAGCATGACCGAAGGTCTTCGGTAGAGGGACGGGGGACCTGAAGCGTATAAACGGAAATGGGAGGTTCCGGAGCGACCTCGCGGGTAATACCGCCCATCAGGATCCGGTGCCCTTCGTCCTCGCGGGAGATATCTACGGACATATCTCCCGTGATCACGGTCTGACAGGCCAGTACCGTCCGTTCGCCTTCGGCGTCAGAGACCTTGACCTTGCATTTTTTGCAGGTGCCGTTGCCGCCGCACGGTGCATCGATATTCAATCCGGCAAGGTGAAGGGCCTGCATGATCGTCATTCCAGGTTCAGCGATCATTTCTGCACCGGACGGAAGAAAAACCACCTTCATCCCTTCTGCACCTCCCGAAACAGGAAACACGCCACGTAAGTAAGCGTACCGCGACCGTGATTGTACAGGATGCCGTTATCTTTACAGACATCGCTGATGACCATACCGTACCCTTCCATAGGGGAACTCATCCGCTCCGGCATTCGGCAGGGTGCATCCGGATAGGTACACTTTTTGCAGGTCATGCAGGCGCCTGTTCCCAGTGGGAGAATATCCAGCCGGGGATATTCCTTACGCAGATGGAGCAGCATATCCACAAAATGCTTTCCATGATTCTTGGCAGTTTCCTGCATAGTCTCATAATCAAAATCGTCTTCCAGCTGACCGGTGGTTTGAACGATGAGGCCGGTCTCATAACGGTTGATCCGCTCCTGACACTCCTCGACCGTACCGCAGGCGGGGGGACAGCCCCAGTTGGTGTTATAGGCATGGCACTTGTTTACCGCGCACATTTCCCGGACTTCTTCCCGGAGATGAATGGTGCTGATCGAGATTGGCTCAGCCAGAGTGAATCCAAAATCAAGGGCTTCCTGGCGGATTCTTTCCAGATCCATGTCAGATTCTCCTTATATTTGATTTATCCTGTCATCTGCATTATAGTACAAAGCCTTTTGTTTGAAAAGAGAAACCTTGACCGGTGATAGAGAAAGCAAATTTTGCAGTGCCGGGTGATCCGCCTTTTGGGTTTAGTGCTGTCTCTTCCGGCAGCGGAGAATTGACCCGTCGCAGAAATGTTGCTATAATCAAATTGGCTGAATGAGTGAGCAGGAACCGTTATATCCTGAAGCAGGGAGTGAAGAATCGTGTTCAAGCGAAAAGTAGAGGATTCCGGAAAGTGTCCGGTCTGGCGCTTTGCCTTTCGGATTTTTTATGCGCACATCGCGAATGTACTGATCATGCTTGTTGCGGCGATGCTGGTAGAGAACCTTGGCCTGGTGAATATCCAGGTTTCTGATGAGGTGACCCCTGCAGTCGTAACCATCGTATGCTTTTTGTTTTATGTGATTTATGTTTATATGCAGAGCTGGAGAGTAGGGCAGAGGGATCAGAACCTTGTCCTCTATAAGCATGAGACAAAGCAGCCGATGAAGGGCTTGTATGCCGCGCTCCTCTCCCAGCTGCCCGGGTTTATTTTTGCGGTCATCCTGCAGTTTCCCTCTGCGGGATTCTCCTACGTGCGGTATGCCCGCTATTTCAGCCTCCATTTTAATTGGTTTTTGCTGTATTACGGAGAAACGCATATCTGGCTATATTTTGTCCCCTTGCTCATCGCACCGATCGTTGCCTCATTTGCCTATTGGCTGGGCAGCAGGGGAACGTTCCTGGCGGATAAGATCGTCTACCGGTCAGCGGATGAGCAAAAGGGGAAGAAAAGCGGAAAAGGAGAATGAACTGACGCAGGATCACCATACACATGGCAGCGGGAGGGTTGCTGTGTATGAAAACGCGAGCGTGCATCTTGTTGACGTTGACGGTTCTGATTCTGGCCGCTGTCTGGTTCAGCTGTAAAGATGAACCGGTCGACACGATGGACAAAGACACCGGAAGACCGAAGATCATTCTTGATCCCGGTCACGGAGGGGAAGACGGGGGAGCTGTCAGTTCGGACGGAACGCGGGAAAGCATGATCAATCTTGCGGTCAGCAGAAGAACGGATTCGCTTCTCGGGCTTTTTGGATGGTCGTGTGTGCTGACGCGGACAGGGGAAGACTTGGAGTACCCTCCGTCTGCGATCACCGTAAAAAAGCGAAAACAGGCGGATCTCGAGCGCAGAGTAAACCTGGTGGGTGCAACCCCGAATGCTGTTTTGATCAGCATCCATCAGAATAAGTATCCTGCCGAAGGGCCGCGGGGCGCACAGGTGCTGTACCGGGACGAAGCGGAAAGTATTCGTCTGGCAGGGCTGATGCAGGATCGCTTATCCGCATGTCTCGGGGCAGATATGCGTTCCTCGATCCCGATATCGGACAGCATTTATTTGATGCGGAAGGTGCATTGTCCTGCGATCCTGATTGAATGCGGATTTCTATCTAACCCGGAAGAATCAAGGCTGCTGTGCAGCGAGGCATATCAGACCAAACTGGCGTTATGTATCGCCTGTGCCTGCGCAGAATACGCAAAAGAATGGGAGAATGCTTATGGCCAAAGCGGCAAAGGCTAAAACGGTATATTATTGCTCCGAATGCGGGAATGAGACTATCAAATGGCAGGGGCGCTGTCCGGCCTGCGGCGCATGGAACACCATCGTGGAGCATAAGGAACCGGCTGCCGGTGCGGTTTTAGCAGGGTCTTCCGGTCTGAAAAAACAGCCTGTCGGCTTGAACGACCTGGAAGAAGGGGAGGAGGCGCGCTTTTCTACGGGGATTGGAGAGCTTGACCGCGTGTTGGGCGGCGGCGCAGTGCTGGGATCCCTTGTTCTGGTGGGAGGCGCACCCGGCATCGGGAAATCAACGCTTCTGCTGCAGCTCTGCAGCAGTCTCTCCCCGGAGCAGAAGATCCTCTACGTGAGCGGAGAGGAATCCGGTCGCCAGTTGAAAATGCGTGCAGGACGACTGGGCTGTCACAACGAAAATCTGTATATCCTGATCGAAACAGATCTGGATGAAATCTGCGCCGGCGTAGAAAGCCTGTCTCCGGATGTGCTCATCGTGGATTCTATCCAGACCATGTATCATGCCTCCCTGGAATCCACGCCTGGCAGCGTGCCTCAAGTGAAGGATTGTACCATGGCATTGATGCGGCTGGCAAAAGAACGCGGCGTTACCGTGTTCATCGTCAGCCATGTAAACAAAGAGGGGGCCATTGCCGGACCAAAGGTCCTTGAGCATATGGTAGACTGCGTCCTGTACTTTGAGGGGGACAGCAGCATCGGATATCGGATCCTCCGTGCGGTGAAAAACCGTTTCGGTTCTACCAATGAGATCGGTGTCTTTGAAATGCGGGAAGAAGGACTGCGGGAGGTTCCCAACCCCTCGGAAAGCCTTCTCTCGGGAAGGCCGGTTGGAGCTGCCGGTACCTGTGTGGCCTGCGCCATGGAAGGCTCGAGGCCTGTTTTGGCGGAATTGCAGGCGCTTCTGACAAAATCCAGCGCAAATGTTCCGAGAAGAAGCTTTAATGGTATTGATTATAACAGAGCGATGCTGTTGCTGGCTGTACTGGAAAAACGCGGCGGTCTGCGGACCTCAGCCTGCGATGCATATATCAATGTGATCGGGGGACTACAGTTGGATGAACCTGCGGCTGATCTGGCTACGGTATTGGCACTCGCATCCAGCTTCACAGATCGACCGCTGCCGGATCAGATGGCGGCGATCGGGGAAGTAGGCCTAACCGGAGAGATCCGATCCGTCAGTGCTATGGAGCAGCGACTTGCTGAAGTGCGGCGGCTGGGATTTGATATCTGCATCGTTCCGAGACTCCGGGAAAACAAACTCAAGCTGCCGGATGGCTTGGATCTGATCCAGGTCAGGAACATCTCGGAAGCACTGGCCGCTGCGATCGGCGCAAAGCGGAGAAGTGAAGAAGCAGATTGATAATCAGGTACATGAATAACAGAGGGATTTACGATGAGAATCTATGTGAAATACCACAATCCAAGACTAATCAAGCTGGACAAGCTGGGTATCGGAGATTGGATCGATCTGCGCGCCGCAGAGGATGTCGATCTTCACAAAGGAGAGTTTCGGCTGATCTCTCTGGGGATCTCGGTAAAGCTGCCGGAGGGTTATGAAGCACATATCGCGCCGAGAAGCTCCAGCTTTAAAAAATGGGGATTCCTGCAGACAAACGGCGTAGGAGTAGTCGACAACAGCTATTCCGGTACGAACGATATCTGGATGCTGCCGGTCTATGCAACACGGGATGCACAGATCAAAGAGAATGACCGGATCTGTCAGTTCCGGATCATGCGGCAGATGCCGGAGCTTGAATTCTGCGAAGCAGAAACGCTGGACGATGTTGACCGCGGCGGATTTGGCGCCACGGGTACAGAATAAGCTATGCTCTGTGGCGCGGTGACCGAATGGATACTTCCAGGATAAAAACAGCTGAAAAGGAATTTATCGGCGCTAATCCTGAAAAAGCCCTTCATCATTGAACAAAATTTTTATTTTGTTCAATGATTGGAAAGAGACAAATTCCGACTTCTTAAGCTGTAACGCACTTCCCCACCGATCATTCTCCCGGAGGCCGAATATGGATCTTACAAATCTGGATACCTTACGGACCTTATTTGCCCGACATGACTTTCATTTTTCCAAGAGCCTTGGACAGAACTTTTTGATCCGGGCCTGGGTTCCCGAGCGGATCGTGATCGAATCCGGGATAGACAGCGGCTCCGGTGTTCTGGAGATCGGTCCTGGCGTCGGTGTGCTTACCCGATATCTGAGCCAAAACGCTGCCAGGGTCGCTGCGGTTGAACTGGATCGCAAGCTTCTGCCGATATTGTCCGAGACTCTGGCGGATCGTCCGAATGTTCATGTGATCCATGAGGATATTTTAAAGACCGATCTGCAGCGCCTGGTCGAAAAAGAGTTTTCTTCATTGGAACCTGTTGTCTGTGCAAATCTGCCTTATCAGGTAACTACCCCGGTGCTGACCCGTCTTTTGGAATCCCGTCTTTTCCGCCGGATCACGGTGATGATCCAGAAGGAAGTTGCGCAGCGGATCTGTGCCAAAGCCGGAACACCTGAATACGGAGCTTTTTCTCTTTTTGTCCAGTACCATGCGGATGCACAGGTTTGTTTTGACGTTCCGCCGGATTGTTTCCAGCCCAGACCGAAGGTCACTTCCTCGGTGATCCGTTTGGAACCGAAGGCACCGCCACCGGAGTTAAAGGACGAGAAATTGTTCTTTTCTTTGATCAAAGCTGCATTCGCCCAAAGAAGAAAAACGCTGGTGAATGCCCTCTCTCCCCTGCTTACTCCCAGGCTGACAAAGGATAAGATCCAGGATGCCATCGTTTCCTGCGGTTTACCGCCGTTGGCCAGAGGCGAGGTCCTGAGTATTGATGATTATATCAGATTAGCAAATTATATATGCAAAGAAATAGAGCAGCCGCGGTAAAGCGGCTGCTCTTCGTGTAAAAGATAATGGCTCAGTCTTTCTTGACAAACTCGAACGCGGGGACCTGAGTCTGCTTCTCGTAAATGGGATTGTAGAGATTGCCGCGGAATACGGAAGCAAAACCGGGGATCGTAGGCTCATCCGGGAACGCACGCAGAATGGCGTTCATTCTCAGTTCCCAAGCGGGCTTGAAATCGCTGTGGGTCAGGATGAACAGATCTCCGCGCTTGATGCCGCGCACGACACGCTCGCCTGCATCGTCCGGATCGCGGGACATCTTGCTGAAGTCAATGGGATTCCCGTTCTCATCCTTCGGGGGCTCAAACTTGATGGGTTTGCCATCCTTGTCTTTGGGGACTTCACGCCGCATGGGAGTGGGATCGATGCCGAGCTTTTCCTTGATAAAGGTGTTGGAGGACACACCCAGGTTCGTGGTGTAGGGGCCGGGGCAGAAAGCAGCGGAACCGACATTGGTGCCCTCCAGTTCCATAGCCAGTTCTTCCATCAGGGTGATGACGCCCATTTTGATGGAGTCGTACATGGGGAAGCGCTTCACCGGGAAAATGCCGGACATGGAGCAGGTGGATACAATGTAGCCGCCTTCACCATGCTTCATGATCCTCGGAAGGATGAAGGCGATGCCGTTCAAAATGCCCTTGAAGTTTACATCGATGACCATATCGATGGTCTTCCAGTCGTACTCGCCTTCAACGAGCTTGGGCTCAAGATTTGCAATACCGGCGTTATTGACCAGGACATGGATCTTGCCGAAAACAGCTTCGGCTTCATCAGCGGCTCTGACATAAGCCTCACGGTCGGCCACATTCAGGCAGATGCCATGGCAGGGCCAGCCATGCTCTTTGAACATGGGCAGAACTTCGTCGATCGCGCTCTGGCGGAAATCCGCGATAACGACATTCATGCCTTCACGGGCACAAGCTCTGGCAATGCCGAGCCCCATGCCGCTTGCGCCGCCGGTGATAAATGCGGTTTTACCCTTAAGATTCTCCATGATGTTCCTCCTTAATTCTGCATAGAATTTTGTGAATATATCTTACAACCGATCGAGGTTTCTGTCAAGAATATCGGCAATATGTCCAATTGTTCAGGTAATGAGCATGGCATCGCCGAAGGAAAAGAAACGATATCGTTCCCGCACTGCCGTTTCATATGCATGCAGTACGGCTTCCCTGCCAGCCAGAGCGCTGACCAACATGATGAGCGTGCTTTCCGGCAGATGGAAATTGGTGATCAGTCCGTCAATACACTTGAACCGGTATCCGGGATAAATGAAAATATTGACCTGTCCATGAAATGGATGGACAATGCCCTGCTCATCGGAGACGGCCTCCAAGGTCCGGCAGGAAGTGGTCCCTACGGCAATCACCCTGCGGCCTTCAAGCTTCGCCCTGTTTATCCGCTCAGCAACAGGGGTACTGATGGCGCAGTATTCCGCATGCATTTCATGTCTGGTCAGATCCTCCTCCTTTACCGGACGAAAGGTGCCCAATCCTACATGGAGGGTGATCCGGTTCAGTTCGATCCCGGCTGCCTCCAATTGAGCAAGGAGTTCCGTCGTGAAATGCAGGCCGGCAGTCGGCGCAGCGGCGGAACCGGGTTCATTTGCATAGACCGTTTGATACCGTTCCGCGTCTTTCAACTCCGCTTTGATATACGGTGGAAGCGGAACATGTCCCAGGCGATCCAGCACCTCCAGAAATATGCCGTCCCACTGGAACTGCAGCAGTTTGTTCCCGTCAGATTCCAGACCAACGACCGTTGCCGTAAGCTCATGATTACCGAAATGCAGGCGAGTGCCCACCGGCGTTTTTCGTCCGGGGCGAGTCAGACACTCCCAGATCCCACTTCCCCTGTCGTTCAGCAGGAGCACCTCCACAGCGCCTCCGGTGTCCCGCCTGCCGAACAACCGAGCGGGAATGACGCGGGAATCGTTCATCACGAGACAATCCCCTGCCCGCAACAGTTCAGGCAGCTGGGAGAAGACCCGGTGACCGATCTCACCCGAATGCTTATCCAGAAGCATCAGTCTGGAGGAATCCCGCTTTTCCAGCGGCGTCTGGGCGATCAGTTCCTCCGGCAGATCATACCAAAAATCCTTTGTTTTCAACCGATTTCCACTCCATCGTAATAGAAGCTGAGGATATCCACATAGCTGTACCCCAGTTCCGCCATGGCCTTTGCGCCATACTGGCTCATCCCCACATTATGGCCCCATCCGGATCCCCGGACAAGATATCTGGAAGCGGTGATGGTGCCGCCGGAGTATCCGCGGAGCGATACGGATTCCATCCCGTCCGCGGTCCGGAGAACAGCATTGCCGGTGCCGCTGACGGGAGTGACCGTCCCGTCACCCGCAACGACGTACAGCGCCTCGGGGATAAGGGATACCTCGTCTCCCCCCGCCACATAATAGCTGCCTTCGTCCGCGGGCGCATCCGCATCGGTCACCGTGAATCGCTGGCTGTATGTATACTTGCGATAGGTTTGACTGTACAAAACGCTTCCGGCTCTGTCCCTGGAAAAAACCCAGTTCACTCCGTTGATATCGGTAAACTTGAGAGAATAGATATTCCCCATGCTGGTATAGGTCGGCGTGACGCTGACGATTTGACCGCAGTTGTATTTTTTCAGCCGCAGAATCGCCGTGATTTCCTCTGCCGTGTAAACAAAGCTCCAGCTGTCGTGTCCGGTATCCAAATAAGCCTCATAGGGATCCTGCTTTCCCCGGAGATAAGGCAGCGGCTCATTGAACACGTTTTCACAATCCTCGGTCGCACCTCCGTCGCTGGAAAAGTAGAATGCGTTTACATACTCCCCTTCATAGGTCATGTATACGCCGGAGGTCTCATCTACTGCCCGGTCACTGTTTTCATCTGAGGCGTTTACCCCTCTGTACGCCTGACAATCCACATCACAGCAGAGATCAAATCCGCTGCTGCTGTGGTGATTCAGATGGGCGGCGGTGTATGTCCTTGCCGCGACAGCCTGTGCCTTCAGCGCCTCCATAGGCCATTCTGCATTCATTTCATAGGGGATGACGCCTTTGATATAATCGTCCATCGTCACAAAATTAATAACGTTCAGATCTCCCCCATCAATCCGCTGATACTGGAAACCACCGTAATATCGATATCCCTTAAACCAGGTGGTTGCCTTCTCCCCTTCTGCGGCAAGAGGCATAACAGCCAGGGAGCGTCTTTCCCCGCAATCAAACTGAAACAGAATGTGGGTGGTCCCGGTCTCCACGACCGTAACACAGCGATTTGAGCAGGTCATGGCTGATCCGCTCAGCCCTCGTGCCTGCCGATCCGAAGCGGCGGCGGATTGACCGGTATAGCTGCCCACGCACACGTACCACTGATCCTCATGGTAGGCAGGGAATCCATCATCATATGCCGCTGACGCGGCTTTTGCTGATGCATAGTCTGAATACACTTCTGACAATCTGATATGATAGCATCCCACGACTTCCGCACCGGAAGCGGATCCGGTCTGGTATTTCCCTCCGACCAGATACATATTCCAATCTTTCAGCATGGTGATGGCAGTCTTTTCGGTGCTTCCAACGGGAACAAAGCACCGATTATCGTCGAAATAGCCGAACTGAAAACCGCTTCCTACTGCATTCTGCAGATTTGCTGCTTCCAGCGCGCTGTTTCCCCAATACAGGCCGACACGGACCATGTTGACCGGATCATCCGCCCCCAAAACAGGTTCAGAACAAAACAAGGTAAGAAAAAACGTGATGATCACAACAGCAAGGATCGTCGATTCTTTATGTTTGAATGCTCTCATTTGCCCACCAATTATTCATATTATACATTGACTTTTCATCGCCGGGAATGCTATGATAATGCATCCGAAAGGGCGATACCCATTTCTGAGATACATCCTATTATACTCAATCCGGAAAGAACGGACAAGACCTTTTCGGTGATCCGGCTGAGGAAATAACTGCATGCAGCCGGATCAGTACGGGATTACGGGAAAGGAAGGATTACGATGAAGCAGTATAACGTCGGTGTCATTGGTGCCACCGGAATGGTCGGTCAGCGTTTTGTCTCCCTAATGCAGAACCACCCCTGGTTCAATCTGGCAGTGGTTGCCGCCAGCCCCAGAAGTGCCGGAAAGGTCTATGGCGAGTTGATGAAGGATCGCTGGCTCCTGGATACTCCCCTTCCCGACTGTGCCCGGGATCTGGTGGTTATGGATGCCTCAGCCGATGCAGAGGCGATCGCCGGAAAGGTCGATTTCGTGTTCTCGGCTGTGGATATGAAAAAAGACGAGATCAAAGCGCTGGAGGAGCGGTATGCCCGCTTGGAATGTCCGGTCATTTCCAACAACAGTGCCCATCGCTGGACGCCGGATGTACCCATGGTGGTACCGGAGCTGAACCCGGAGCATATTCTGGTGATAGAGAGTCAGAAAAAGCGTCTGGGCACGAAGCGCGGATTTATCGCGGTAAAATCCAATTGCTCCATCCAGAGCTATGTTCCTGCACTTCATCCGCTGCGTGATTTCGGCCTCGACCGTATCCTTGTCTGCACCTATCAGGCGATCTCTGGCGCCGGCAAGACGTTTGATACCTGGCCGGAGATGGTGGATAATGTGATCCCCTATATCGGGGGTGAGGAAGAGAAGTCCGAGCAGGAGCCGATGAAGCTGTGGGGACACGTGGAAAACGGCGTGATCGTCAACGCCGAAAGACCGAACATCACTGCCCAGTGCCTGCGCGTTCCGGTGAGCAACGGTCATATGGCCGCCGTGTTCTGCTCTTTTGACCGCAAGCCTTCCAAGGAAGAAATCCTTTCCAGATGGGCAGCTTTCAAGGGCAGAGCGCAGGAATTGGAACTCCCGTCTGCACCGAAACAGTTCTTGAATTACTTCACCGAAGATAACCTTCCCCAGACCAGGCTGCAGAGAGAGCTGGAGGGCGGCATGGCTATCTCGATCGGCAGACTGCGGGAGGATACGCAGTATGATTATAAATTCGTCTGCCTCAGCCACAATACCCTCAGAGGCGCAGCCGGAGGCGCTGTCCTGCTGGCAGAGCTCCTTTGTGCCGAGCATTATATCTGAGACCATACAGAAGATACTCCTGGATTCAATCATTCGGGGCGGCTTTACGGCCGCCCTTTTTCTGTGGAAAAGGAAGCGTTATGGAGCGTTCATCTGTATTATTCACCGGCTGTGCGCCGGCGTTGGTCACGCCTTTTCATGAGGGGATGATCGATGAAGATGCCTTTCTTCGCTTGTTGGAGCGGCAGTTGAAAGGCGGATGCAAAGCATTAGTGGTCTGTGGTACCACAGGAGAAAGCGCAGCGTTGACCGATGCGGAACGAAGGCGTCTTTTGCGTATGGCCATACAAACCACCCGGGGTCGGGTACCGGTGATCGCCGGTGCGGGCAGCAACGATACGGAAAAAACCCTTCGCCTAATCCGGATCGCAGAGGATTCCGGCGCGGATGGTCTCCTTCTGGTCACTCCGTTTTACAATAAAACGACGCAGGCAGGGCTGCTGGCACATTATTCCTATTTGGCAGATCGAACGATGCTGCCGATCCTGCTTTATGAAGTGCCGTCCCGTACCGGGGTAACGATCGCACCGGAAACGATGGCGGTACTTTCGCAGCACGAACGAATACTGGGGATCAAAGAAGCGGGCACGGATCTGGAGCGAATATCTGAAGCGATCCGGCTGTGCGGCAGGGATTTCAGCTTTTACAGCGGTAATGATTCCTTGGCCCTGCCGCTGTTTGCATTGGGAGCAAAAGGACTCATCTCTGTTTTATCCAATTTGCTTCCGGAAGAGACCGGCGAACTTTGCGGGGCGGCATTACGGGGGAATTATGTGCGGGCGGCGGAATTGCATTATCGGTATCTTGAGCTGATCGGGTCCCTGTTTTCGGAAGTGAATCCCATACCGATCAAAGCTGCATTGGAGATGAAGGGACTCTGTTCTGCGGAGCTTAGGCTTCCTCTGGTTCCCATGACGGAACGAAACCGTATCCATCTGAAAGAATGCATGGAGAAGCTGCATTTGCTTTAATCCATTCTATGAATAACGGGCAGGTGATGACCTGCCCGTTTGTAGTACAGTTTTGAAATCCGTCTTCAATCCTTATGCCTTTCCTGTTCCTTCAGACGCAGCTGCAGGCGGTCGGCAATCAGCGCAACAAATTCTGAATTGGTCGGTTTCCCTTTGATATTGGAAACAGTATATCCGAAATACTTCTGGAGTATCTCAATATCTCCCCTGTCCCAGGCTACCTCGATGGCATGTCGTATCGCTCTCTCCACCCGCGACGGGGTAGTATTGTATCGCTTGGCGACCATGGGATACAGGGCTTTGGTCACAGCGTTGATCAGATCCATATCCCGGACGGTGAGAATGATCGCTTCGCGGATATATTGGTATCCTTTAATGTGCGCGGGGATGCCGATCTCATGAATGATTTCGGTCACCATTGTTTCCAGTCTCTGTTCCGGCCTGTTCTGCTGTTGAGATGCGGGTAGGGCCATGCCGTTTAACCTGCTGCCCTGCTTTCCAACGGTGCGGATCCGTTCAAACAGCTCGGCAAAATCACATGGCTTGGTGAAAAAGTAATACGCACCAAGTGCAGCAGCGTCTGAGATCACGCCGGGATTCGAAAACGCAGTCAGAACGATCACTGCGGGTCGAGCGGAATGGAACTCCTGCAGGGCTTTCAAAACAGCGAAACCATCCTGCTTCGGAAGGATCAGATCCATTAAAACGACATCCGGATGATGCTCTTTGATCGCATTTAGAAGCGATTCCCCATCGCTCACTTCTGCTGTGAGCAAGATATCTTCCCTGCTCTGAAGCGCCTGTGTACATACATGTCTGAAGTCATCATTTGCATCGGCAATGACGAGGCTTACCTGTTTCTCCATGACCATTCCTCCGTATTCGATGTTTTCACACCTCGGCAGAACCTGTATATATCTGTTGGCAGGACAAATACCTACCATTTGCGGTAAGACCGTTTGTGCACTCTTAAGTTACCACAGAAGGAAAGGAATTGCAAGAGAAAAATGGTAAATTGTGGCTATTTTGAAGGTAACCTGCTTGCGTCGTCTTTCCGATCAGTACACGACTTGACGAATCCGCCAACTGCGCGTACAATTAAAACCAAAGACACACTCCCCTTCGGCTGGGAGATCATATTAACAAAGGAAGTGCAGACAATATGCAGCCAAAATTGGTAAAAGCCTTTGAGATCAGAGCTACCGTGGGTAAGCCAACGTTTATCGGTCAGGACGGGAAAGCCGGGAGAAGGCAGCTGATCGCGATCACCGGAGGGGAGATTATCGGATTTGCACTCCCCTATAACGGAGTTGTCCTTCCGGACGGTGTGGACAGCCAGGTCGTTCGTCCAAACGGCCGTGCCGAGCTTTCAGCGCGTTATGGCGTACGACTCAATGATGGACGCAGCTTTTATATTCAGAATGACGGTATCCGCACCGTTCCTCCGGAACATATTGAGACCGTTCTTTCCGGCGGGATCGCGCCGGCGGATGTATACTACTGTGTTACAAAACCAGAGTTCGAGATCTATGACGACAGCCTGAGTGATCTGAAGGATAAGCTGTTTGTGGTGAATGCGACGCGTTTCCCTGACTCCATTTTGTTGGAATATTATATGGTGGAGATCGAAAAATAAAGACATGAAAAATCGGGGTCCCGTTTCGGCGGGACCCCGATCCTGCATTCTGCATTACTTGCTGTAATTGATGCGGGACTGTTTGTACATCTCCTCCCGGAAGGCCGGGGTGAGCCAATGGGCTGCATAGAAGTTGTAGAAGCTGGATTTGCCGGGCTGGCAGCAGCGATCCACATACTCCCGGGCGATGCGCCGCTGCTCCTCTTCGGGAAGCTTCGCAAAGGCGGCGCCGCGCTCCTGATCGGTGGGCAGAGCCATGATCTCTTCCGGAATGTTCTGGGGGAAGGTGGCGATCAGGATCTTATCGCCGAAGTCATCATAGATTTTGTAGCTGTCATTCATCAGCTGGGGAGCCCACGCATCCCAGCCTGCCTTGATATAATTGGCAACCTGCTTGTAGTTGTTTCCGCAGGAATGCAGCTCACAGAACTTGCCGCGGGAATGAAGATAATCCGTCAGCCTCTTCATATAGGGAACGATCATCTTTTCTGCCAGGTCGGGAGAGAAGAAGGTTTCCTTCTGTGAACCCCAGTCATCATGGATGAAAAAGGCGTCGATATAGGGGAAGGTATCAATGGCTTTAGCAAAGATGGTAATGTAGAAATCGGTGAGCTTGTCAAAGAACGCAGCGACTTCTTCCTGGGAGTCCTCGTCATACAGAGCCATAATGGCGCCTTCAAATTCCATGAAGGCGATGAGCCGCTCATAAAACCCGGTCTGGAACCACATCTGGTTGAAGTTCTCAGGCCGCAGATAAGTGCCGTTGTTCAGTTTTGCGGAGCCTTCCCAATCCCATTTTTCAATGTCGGGCCATACGATCTTTTCACGCCATTCAGAGATGTCCTCCAAGAAGGGCTTGCCGGGACGGACCATTGAACCGCCGACGGTCTTGATATACTCCCACTCCACACCAAACATATCGGGACCGCCGCCTTCGGTGTTGGCATCGAACCTGGCACCTTCAAAAACGAAACCGCGGGCGACATTATCGGGAATAACGCGGGGAGTGAAGATCGTGGCATCCATGGCCTGCATGCCCTGCCACCAGGGCTTGCGGGTGAACATGGCAACGCCGTGATCATGCTTGTTCAGCGGATAGCGGAAAGACTTGGACATCCGGCCAAACGCACCTGGCTGTTCAATGAGCTCTAACTCCTTGGGGTCAAACTTGGGAATCATGCGGTATACCCTCGCTTTCTCAAATATGATCTTGATCTCAGGCACCCCGGCCTGAATAAACTACATAGGATTACTGCTATATTCTATCAAAAATTGCAGTAACAATAAAGCATTTTATTATTAAGAATTCGTGAATATTATCGACTTAAGCCAATATTGAAGAGGCGGCGGCAGGGATTTCCCTGCCGCCGCCTCAGGCCGCTGCCTTCAGCATCCGTTCTATCCCGATTCCGTAGCCTTTTGTCGGATCATTGACCAGCACATGGGTCACTGCACCAGCGATACGATCGTCCTGCAGAATCGGACTGCCGCTCATGCCCTGCACGATGCCGCCCGTCAATTCCAGCAGCGCGGGATCGGTCACCTTGATCAACAGATCTCTGCCGGCTCCATCCTCCGGATAGATCCGGGTGATCTCGACCCGATATGCGGTTGTGGTACCGCTGATATCCGAGAGGATCAGCGCAGGGCCGCAGCGAAGCTCCCGCAATGGACAGATCTCTGCAGCATCCCCACTGAGCTGCAAGCCTTCTGCTGTGAGTACGCCGAAGATACCGTATCCCGTATTGCGTTCGATCGTGCCGACAGGCAGATCTATGCCCAGCTTCCCCTTTGCCTCTCCTGGTTTTCCCTTTTCCCCGCGGTCGATCCGATCAACGATGGCGCTTCCGATTCTGCCCGACTTCAAAGGGATCAGCGTTCCTGTATCCAAATCGCTGACGCCGTGTCCGAGTGCTCCGAAGCTGCGGCTTTCCGGTTCATAATACGTCATCGTTCCCAGTCCGCTGATCCCGCTCCGCAGCCATAGGCCCAATTCCTTTTCCCCTTCCCGATTGAGAACAGGAGTGCAGGAAAGCTGCATCTCCTTTCCGTTTCGAAGGAACCGGACTGTGACCTCGCCGTTACTGTCGGTCAAGGATTCCCGTAATCCCTGTATGGTATCTATGCTCCTGGAGCCGATCGCTACCAGAAGGTCTCCGATCCGGATACCTGCCTCCCAGGCCGGTGAGCTGCGGCCGTTTTCCGTTTCCACTTCAGATATGCCCACGACGAGCAGACCATCGGCGTCTACATGGATACCGATCGTCTCGCCTGCCGGGACAAGACGGATCTGGTCATTATCCGCAAAAACCGGCTCGCTCAGAAGGCAGATGGTGAGCAGCAAGGCTGCTGCTGCCCTTCTGTATCTCATACCCTCCATCTATTTGCTCCTTTTTCAGTTTGCTACAACAGTATGCGCAAACGGGAGCAAAATACCGTGTCAATATCCTGCACAATTCCCATAGGACCCGGGGAACACTTCCGAAGGACACGGAATATGATAGGAGAAGAATGGAGGAGTAAACGGTATGCAGATTCTTCGATATGGTTCAGTTGGCCCTGCTGTGGCTTTTTCACAATTGGGCCTCAATCGCGCAGGTCACCTGGAATCGGCTCCGGATGGCATTTTTGGAAGACAGACACAGAATGCCGTCCGTGCATTTCAAGCCTCTTCAGGTTTGAAGCAGGATGGAATCATTGGCCCGAAGACCTGGCAATTGCTGGATCCCTGGTTGAGCGGTTACCGGGAAATCCGTGTGCATCGCGGTGACAGTTATTTTCGCATTGCCGCGAATTATGGGATCGGCATTCCGGCTTTGGAGACAGCAAATCCTGAAACGGATCCCCTGGATCTCCGCATCGGACAGAAGCTCGTTGTTCCGCTTCCTTTTGCCGTGGTTCCGGAGAACATACCCTTTACCTCAGATGTGCTCCAATACTGTATTCGCGGCCTGCGTGCCAGATATCCCTTCCTCTATGCAGACAGCATTGGCGAAAGCGTTTTGGGAACACCTCTGTATTTGCTCAAGCTTGGTTTGGGTGAGAATCACGTTTTCTGCAATGGCGCACACCACGCGAACGAATGGATCACATCTCCGCTCCTGATGAAATACCTGGAAAACTATGCCGGTGCATATGCATCGGATGGACAGGTCGGTGGAATTGCTGCATCCGAACTCTATCGCCGGACGACATTATCGGTCGTACCGATGGTCAACCCGGATGGCGTCAATCTGGTCACGGGACGTTTGGATCCTGCCGGCACCGCTTACTTTTCCGCTTTGTCCATGAACGGGACTGCAGCAGGGTTTCCGGAAGACTGGAAAGCCAATATTCGCGGAGTGGATCTGAATCTGCAATACCCGGCGGGATGGGAAACAGCGAAAAAGATCAAATATGCGCAGGGATATACAAAGCCCGGTCCGCGTGATTATGTGGGTCCCCGATCCTTGTCTGAGCCGGAAAGCAATGCCGTTTATCGGTACAGCCGCAGCGAGACGTTCTCCCTTTCCCTTTCCTATCACGCGCAGGGAGAAGTGATCTATTGGAAGTATAGAGACTATGCTCCCGACGGCTCGGAAGAAATCGGTACAGAGCTCAGCAGGATCAGTGGATACACACTGGAATTAACGCCGGATGAGTCAGGTTATGCCGGGTATAAGGATTGGTTTATCCAGGATCTCAACCGCCCAGGTTATACGATCGAAGTGGGCATCGGGAAAAACCCCCTGCCATTGGAACAGCTGCCGGAGATCTATCGGAGAAATGAAGGTATGCTTTCCTATGCCCAGATTGCTATGGCTGTACCGAAATAAAGATCAAGAATAGAAATGCTCCGGAGCACGATGCGAGGAAATGAGGATGGACAGTTCGGGGAATTCACCGTTTAGCCAGGTTTTCAATACAGGGATCACTACATTCTCCGTATTAAAATGTCCAGCGTCGATCAGATTGATCCCCAATTCCAGTGCCTGCAGGAAAACATCGTGCTTGATATCAGCCGTAACAAACGTATCGCAGCCTGCCTTCACAGCCTCGGTAAGCATGCTGCCGCAGCTGCCGCCGCCGACTGCGACCCTCTTGACCGGCGCGCAGCCGGTAAATCGCAGGCCCTCACAACGCAGGGCTTTTTTGACTGCAGCCAGGAAACTATCCAATGTGGACTCCCTATCCAGTTCACCGATGCGGAGGATATGTTCATTTTCAAAGGGGTGCGCGTCCTTGAGATGCAGAGCTGCAGCCAGGGCGTCGTTGACTCCCCCATCCGCCGCATCCAGATTGGTATGCATGCATACAGCACCGATCCTCCTGGTAAGCAATTCCAGAAGATGTTTGCCCCCTTCGTTATCTGGCGTCGCGGATCTCAGGTCAAAGAAAAGCGGATGATGGCTTACGATCAGACCGGCACCGCATCGCTCTGCTTCATGAATTACCGCTGTGGTGATATCCAGAGACAGCATGATGCATGAAACATCCCACTCCGGATCGCCGGCCAGCAATCCGACATTGTCAAAGTCCATTTTGGTTTCCAGGGGTGCAAGCTTAACCAGAGATTCCAAAATCGCTCCAATCGTAGGCATCGTTCATATCCTCCAGTATTTGTTGGTATTCCTTGAGCCGCAGCCCATCTTTCGGATCCGAAGAGGATCGTAGACCGATCATCGCGTTTTTCAGCATTCTCGCCTGTCTGAGCGCGAATGGACCGGATGTAAATCCGCCCCATAGAAACGCAGGCCGCGGCAAAGGAGCTTCACCGGAGACCGCACAAAATACACGATAGTGCCGTCCGTTTTCCTGCGGGATCTTCTCTGCTTCAATGTGAAGTCCATTCTGGTATAACCAAACCAAAAGCTCCGGCTGTTTGGTGTTTGCTTCCAGGATAAGGCGTTTTGTACGCCAATCCCAACCTGCTGCACGGAGGATCGAGATAATGGTTTCCCCACTCATGCCAGCGATCACTACGATATCCGTTTCAATCGGCGAAATATCCTCCAGACCGGAGCATAGACGAAAACTGATGCCGTCGACCCCGTATCTTTTCGCATTTCGTTTTGCAGATTCAAGCGGGCCTGGGCGAATGTCAGAGGCGATCACTGCGGGAGATACTCCGGATAAACGAAGCCAGATCGGCAGAAATCCATGATCCGTTCCCACATCAGCAACCCGTGATCCGCCGGGGATAAAGGAGGCCACGGCTTCAAGCCGCGGCCCAAGAATAATTTTGTCCATCATCATTATAAGCGGCGGTTTTCGAGCTGCTCAGCCGAAAACCGCCGATGACCTCATGCAGGCAGCCCGGCAAGAAAGCCGTTGACTGCGTCGACGAATGCATCAGGATCGATATCATGCACAAGGCAGGCTTCCTCAACTGTTTCGTTGGAAGCTGCTGCACAGCCGAGACAATGCATGCCGATGGCGGTAAAAATCGGAATGATATCTTCCGCATTATCCATTTCCAGAATATCCGCAATCAAAGTTTCCTTGCTGAGCTTGAGCGTGCTTTCCATATTCAATGCCTCCTATCATATTATAGGGATCATCATCTGCTGGTTATTATACGCAAATTACGTCAGGAATGCAAGTATTGCATCCCGCATGTTCTGAATTTGACATAAAGAATTCCGGCACAGTCAAGCTGTGCCGGAAAAAGAGCTAATTGTGTCTGATTAGCCCTGGTTCCGCATGATCGCGAAGCAATCGCTGCAGTAAACCGGACGATCGGACTTGGGCTCGAAAGGCACACGGGCCTCCTTGCCGCAGCGGGCACAAACAGCGGTGAAATACTCACGGGGGCCTCTGGCAGCGTTCTTGCGGGCGTCACGGCAGGCCTTGCAGCGCTGGGGCTCATTCTGGAAGCCTCTCTCAGCGTAGAACTCCTGCTCGCCGGCGGTGAACACGAACTCGTTACCACACTCTTTGCAAACCAACGTCTTGTCCTGATACATTGCTAGTCCTCACTTTTTGACATTTTAGCCTCTCGGCCGTGTATTTGCGTCAGCTAATGCTGTAGTCGCCGTCAGATCAATAAGTCGCGATACCTTGCGCCGAATACGTTGTATGGCATTATCCACGGCTTTTTCCGTTTTGTTGGTCATCTCCGCAATTTCACGGTATGACACTCCGCTGAGATAAGAACGCAGAACTTGCTGCTCAAATTTAGACAGAACATCAAATACGTTTTGAAATAGTTTCTGCGTATTCTCTTTATCGATCACCAATTCCTCGGGACGTCGCGGACTGTCAATACGCAAACCATAGGCCATTTCGGGCTGAGTTTCGTCAAAGAGTGGGGATTCCAAAGACAGACAGTCGTCCAGGGATACAGTTTTTTTCCTTGTGGCATTACGAACGGCAGATACCAAACTCCGCCGAATACAAAGCTGGGAATAGGTTTTGAACGATGTTTCACTTTTGGGATCGTATGTGCGAAGCGCGGAGAGCAAGCCAAGCATACCTTCCTGGATGAGGTCTTCACTATCCGCCCCGGCAAGGAAAAATGGTCGGGCCAAAGCTTTGACCACCCGGGTGTATCTGCGGATCAAAAGATCTTCCGCTTCATTGTTTCCAGATGCAGAAAGCGCCTGCAGCGTTTCATCGCTCAATTCTTCGGATATGGACATTTAGACTATTCCCTACTTTTGTTAGCGTATTATATCTTTATTCGAATAAGAAGTCAAGCATAGGTTTTCATTTTTTCCGATAAAATAGAAAAAATATGAAATGGGAGGGCAATCCTGCGAAAACCAATGAATACTCTAATCCTGAAAGCTCAACTGATCTCCGGAAGTATCGGATCCGGGATAAGAAAGGCCCAAATGTGAATATGCGAGCTTTGTTGCACATCGCCCCCGTGGGGTTCGAGTGAGAAAACCCTGCTGCAGAAGATAGGGCTCATAGACATCTTCAATGGTCACCGTTTCTTCGTTGATCGTTGCGGCCAGGGTATCCAGACCTACGGGACCGCCGCCGTAAAACTCAATGATCCCGCGCAAAAGTCTGCGATCGATATTATCCAGACCCAGATGATCGATGTCCAGCTGGCTGAGCGCGTGATCCGCAACCTCCCGGGTAATGGTGCCGTCCGCGCAGATCTCGGCGAAATCCCGCACACGCTTGAGCAGACGGTTTGCGATCCTCGGGGTCCCGCGTGAACGCTTGGCGATCTCCTCTGCTCCACCCTTTTCGATCCCGATCCCCAGTAGCTGTGCGCTGCGCTGCACGATCTCACACAGATCCTTGGGGGAATACAGCTCCAGTTTCAGGATAACGCCAAAACGGTCACGAAGGGGTGCGGAAAGCTGACCGGAGCGCGTCGTCGCACCGATCAAGGTGAATCTTTTCAGCTCCAGCCGAATGGAGTTGGCCGACGGTCCCTGACCGATGATAATATCGATCTCCCCATCCTCCATGGCCGGATACAGAATCTCCTCAACGGAACGGTTCATCCGATGGATCTCATCCACAAAGAGGATATCATTATCGTTCAGATTGGTCAGGATCGCGGCAAGATCCCGAGGCTTTTCTATGGCAGGGCCGGAGGTCTTGCGGATGTTGACTCCCATTTCATTGGCGATGATTTGGGCAAGCGTGGTTTTACCCAAGCCCGGTGGGCCGTGAAGCAGCACGTGGTCCAAAGGCTCTCCCCTGCGTTTGGCTGCTTCGATGAATACCCGCAGATTATTCTTCGCTTTGTCCTGGCCGATATACTCCCGCAAGGTCTGGGGACGAAGAGAGAATTCGCCTTCATCCTCGGGCTGAAAGGTGGAGTCGGTAAGGGCGGAGGAAAAGGGATCACCGGAAAATTCAATACTCATGGAACATGTTCCTCATTCATTTCAGCGAGGTTTTCAAGACTTCCCGGATTGCTTCTTCAACGGAAAGTGATGTCAGATCTACCTTTCGCATCGCAGAGGCGATCTCTGCCGGACTGTATCCCAGTACCGAAAGCGCAGCGGCGACATCGCCTGACTTCCCAGCATCCTGCCCGGGCGCCGGGATCCGGACATCCATTCCGAGTTCTGCGCTGCTCAGTTCCTTACCTATCTTATCCTTCAGTTCGAGAATGATCCTTTGCGCCAGTTTCTTACCCACGCCGGGAGCCAAGGTCAGCGCTTTTTCATTCCCGGAAGCGATGGCCATGGCAAGATCCTCGGGAGCATTTGCAGAGAGGATTGACAAGGCAGCCTTCGGACCGACGCCGGAAACAGCGACAAGCATGCGGAAGCAACGGATTTCAGCCGGGGAAATAAACCCATAGATATCAAAAGCATCTTCCCGGATATTGCAGTAAGTATACAGGGTAGTTTCCTGTCCGGTCTTCAGCGCTGACAGCGTGCGCATGGAGGTGTTGCAGGCAAAGCCGATTCCCGAACAATCGATGACCGCCAGATAGGGTTCCAAAGCGGCGACTTTTCCTTTCAGATAGTAGAACATGTAGAATCCCCCCAGGATTGAAACAGCAGAGATGTTGCAGCGCGGCCATGGCACAGAGCAATCGCCAAAGCGTCTGCAGCATCATCCGGACGCGGGATCTTTTCCAGATGGAGAAGACGCTTCACCATTTCCATGACCTGTTTTTTTTCGGCACGTCCGTAACCGACAACGCTCTGCTTCACCTGCAGCGGTGTATACTCATAGATAGGTATAGATTTTTGCCTGCAGGCCAGGAGCAGGATGCCGCGTCCATGCGCAACAGAGATACCCGTAGTGATATTGGTGTTGAAAAACAATTCTTCGATCGCGACCGCATCCGGACGAAATTGCTCAAGCATTTCACTTGCGTCCCGATAGATCGTTTCCAGGCGCTCAGACAAAGGAAGGCCCGCTTCCGTACGGATCGCGCCATAAGCCAGGGAGGCAAAATTGCCTTGATTTCCCTGTATGATACCAAAGCCCACCGTTGCGATACCGGGGTCAAAGCCAAGGATCACCAACGCAGACACCTCTTTATCAGTTTATCACAGTTCCGTTATCCTTTCAATCGAAACAGCAGATTTCTGTATCAGCTCATTACGGTAAGCAGCTTTGCGGCCTGCGCTCTGGTGAGGGTATCATCAGGACGAAAAGTCGCGTCTTCAAAGCCATTCAGTACCCCCATATAACACATGAGGGAGATATACGGTGCCGCCCAAGATGGGATACTGTCCGCATCCTCGAATACCAGATCGGCATACAGCCTTCCCCCTTCCAGCGTTCTTCCCAAGATCGTGGCTGCCTGGGCGCGGGTCAATGGCTCCAGCGGTCTGAACCACAGAGCGTCCCCTTCACGATCCCCCTGGATCAATCCCAGAGCAGATACCGTATATACGCTGTCTTTTGCCCAAACGGGTATCTTATCCACATCAGCAAAATGAGGATCCCCTGCATCTGAACCTGGCAATCCAAGCCAGCGGCAGAGCAGAACGGCAAACTCCGCACGCGTTACCGGCGTATTCGGATCGAAGAGAAGGCCTTCCATGGTTTCCCTTCCGGCAATAATCCCCCTTCCATACAGGTATCCCGCGTATTCTTCAGCCCAATGGCCATTCATGTCCGCAAAAGGCGTTACGGTCGCGCCTTGAATCATGGTAGATGCCGAGATGAGATTTCCGCTTTTATCCCTCGCGATCAATGTGACACGATGAAGATGTCCATCATCATCCGTTTCTGCCTTCAATACACCGGAAATGGGATCGTATTCAAAGCGGAGATCCTGGCCATCGATCAACAACTGAAGCGCATCCGCTTCCAAAACACTGTCAGCGCGGTCATATACCTTGGCTGTGATCAGCGTACCGTACGCATCCAGTTCGATCTCCGGAGGTTCAAGATCGGGCGTTTCCTCATTGGAGACCAAAGCTTGATCTATCCAAATGGTACCGCTTCCCTGCCCCTGTATGATGAGAGCATCCAGACCGCGGAATCCGGTATCTATCTGCAGGAGTTTCCAGCCTTGGAAATCCAATTTGGTAAGGGGTACGGACCTGTTCCCGATAATGGCGGCGAGCAGGTTGCCTGAGCCATCTCCGCAGACCCACATATACAGGTACTGAGCCTTTTCCTGCTGATTCCACGCGATCGGAAGACTTGCTTCAGCACTGCTCAGATCGTAATCCAATCGGAGACTTCCCTTGCCGATCCGGACATGGGCAGGCGTCGCCTCCTGAGACCAACTCATTCCCACGGAACTGCCGCCGACGACTTGCTCAAAACTCTGGATACAGTTGTAAGATGTCTTGACAAAAACGCCTATTGTCATGCTGGCTTCCCCGGCACTGACGGTGATCGTCCCGCTTCCTCCATTGGAAGAGGCTGTATATCTCCCAGTCCCGTCGATCGTGCCGGCGCTGCCGCTGCAGCTCCAGGAGAACTGCTCATCCGCTGCACACACCGCCATGAGGCCCCAGGTCGCTGATGCGGTAAGATCGACGGACTCCCCCCGTTCCAGCTCCAATCGTGTCAGTTCCTCATTGGAACCCTGTGCTAGAAGACGGATGGAATCCGGCGTTCTGACGACCTCAATGGAGGCCCTCCCGTACAGATCGGAGTTCGTAGCGGTGATTACCGTTCTGCAGGCATATGCAGGAGCGGTATAAACGCCATCCGATGTGATTTGTCCATCCGATGCGGACCAGATGTAATCGCTGCATGGGACAGGTGTTCCTTTTTCATCGCAGATACCGGCTTTTAACCGGATCTGTCCGCCGCATAACAGCACAGAAGCGTCGCTTCGCAGGGAGAGCGTCCTCCCCACGCCGCTGCTTTCCCCTTCCGTGATCAGCATCAGAAAAGTGCTGACTTCCCGTTCTTTTCCATTGGAAGGACGGTTTCGAGGAGCAGCATCCTCTTCCCCCGCAGATTGGGCGTAAACTACTGTCGAGCCGCCTCCATCCAGAGCGCCGGCTTCGATACAGCCAAGCTCAAGAAGCCGTTGTGCAAGTCCCTGCAAGGATACTCCGGCAGAATACGGGACCTGACGCCCATCAATGGTATAAAGCAGGATCGTGCCGTCTCCTTTGATCCCTACGGCGGTCCGCGGGGCACGGGATTTGTCGGCACGATCAAGATCATCCTCGATCACGCCGTTTGTAATGAGCTTATACAGACTGCCGGTGGCGCAAACGCATGAATTCCATCGGGGATCTGAAGAAGTGATGCGCAAAACCAACGACTCATCAGCTGACAGGGATTCCAGGGTTTTGATCCGCCAGTCATCACTGTCTGCGGTAAGGCAAAGCACAACCCTGTCTTCCGGTATGGAGATGCTGCCCTCGCTTACGAAAACGGATTCCACCTGCAGATCCAGCTCGTTCCCGACAGACAGACCGTTGTCCTCAGCGGGATCGAGAATGAGGTTCAGCGTTTCTTTGGTTACCGGGGTATGTGAGCCGTAATCCGATGTATAAAGATAAAACCCATTGCTTCGGATCGTCCGGTTGACGCCGCTGATACGGTATTCCGTTTTGTGGATACGCAGATCGATTTGAAGTTGGGGTGAGCCAAAAAAAGCGGAACCATCCTCGAAAAAGCCCAGAGCCGGATTACCGTCGTCGGAGGTGATCAGTTTTCCTTCGCTGATCACAAGGCCGACGGGCTGACCGGTTGAGAGTACATAATAATCGCCGTTCGTCCCGGCCAGAACACGCTTTCCACAAGCCTCCGCATGGGATGCCGCTTCAGAAAAAATGCTTTTATCCCCAAGGGAATCGATACCATACCAAAGATATGGTCTGACATTTCCTTCGGGGCGGTATGTGACATAGTGCTCTTCCTGGCGTTCTCCGTCGTCAAATACGCCGGTCGTGAACTCGAGGTCTTCTGTTAATGCTTCCGTATTGCTCCAGGGCTCTGAAACAGCGGCGGCAGAAAACTCTGTGGTCAGGATCACTGCAGATAAGACAAAGGCGATCAGCGATTTCAGTTTCATGGATGCATACTCCAAAGCACAGACTGACAGGGATTGATCTGATTATAGCATAGGGCAGGGATGACGGCAACAACCGGAATCTGACAGAAGCGAGGATCCAAAATGAGAAAGACGCTGCATAGGCAGCGCCAATCCGCGGTTTCCAAACAAGGGCTGCGGGACTGGATCGTCAGCCCCCAGCAATTGATTTCATGCTGTGTCATATTGTGACTTCTTTTGCAGGTTCATTCCTCAGCCAGCCGTTTGTGGGAGTATGGGCGGAAACAAATTGCAGTTTTCCGGGTCTGACTTCCGCACGAAAATGCTGACCGGAGATCACTTCCCCATCCAGGGATACCAAAAAACCAGGGGCTCCTTCTACTTCCACGACTTTTCCTCGACGGTAAAGAACAACGGATTGGAAGCGAGGATCGGAAAGGTGTTCGCCTCGTTTATACGCATTCATCAAGGTCAGGAATCGCAGGCGGGAAACAGGCTTGACCAGGCAGATCTCTGCCATACCATCATCCAGCTGCGTCCTGGGAGCACACCGATATGAACCGCCGACATACTCCCCGCAGGTCACTGTGCACAGGAGCATATTTCCGCGGTGGACCTCCTCCCCGTCCACACGGATCGTGCAGGGCGTCCGCATAGAACAGGCGAGCGCCTTGAGAACTCCTGTTGCGTATGCATGCTTTCCGCCGATGATCGGCTTTGATTTTACCAGATTCATGGTATTTGCAACTGCCGAATCCAGACCGAAATGAAAGGCGTTCACGCAGAAACGGTCATTGACCCGAATAACGTCCACCGGATGAGGGCTGGCTTTCAGCAAAGCATCAATATCTAAAAAGCTGTCCTTTCCCCCGTATGCCTTCACGTAGTCGTTGCCGCTGCCAAGGGGCAGCACAGACATGGCGGCATGACCAACCTGCAAAACGCCGTTTGCAACAGAGTTTATCGTACCGTCCCCGCCGCATGCGACAAAACAAATGGTTTTCTCCGGCTCTGCTGCGCATCTGCTGCGGATATACGAGGAAGTGTCATCGACCTGCAAGGAGGTGAAGATTTCGCAGTTTTCCCGATCCCCGACAAGTTGTTTCACGGTATCCAGAGCACTGTGGCTTCCGGCCTTCAGATTGACGATGAATACATATTTCAAGTGAAGCATCTCCTAAATGATCGCGGTGACACTAGTATCCTAACATATCAATGCTTTTCATGCAAGAAAAGGCTGCGGGGACTCTCACCCCCGCAGCCTTAAGGCTTCGTCAGACTTCAGTATGATCGTAGGAATCCAGCGCAACGGTTAATGCATCCGCAACGCCGTTGATACCGACGGTCATCAGAGTCAGCAGGATTGCGCCTTTTACCTCATCTCTGGTAGCACCAGCCTTTTTCGCAAAGCCGGCATGGGCGGCGACAGAACCTACGGCGCCGCGGGAAGCCTGGATCGCCATATAGATGAGCTGGAAGGTCTTTTCATCCAGACCGCTGTTTTTCATCAGCATTCCGACGAACTCATTGAACCCTTTAAAGGTCTCGGGGGATTCTTTTCCCCATACAGCAAAGAAATTATTATCAGCCATGAGTATTCCCTCCTAAATGTATTATACCAAAGCGCCCGAGTGCATTTGCACTCGGGCGATGGATACTAAGGGTATCTTACTTCTCCCAGTCAGCCTTCAGCTTGTTGGCCAGCTCAGCAGCAGAAGCAGCGTCCTCGGAATAGCCGTCAGCGCCGACCTCGTCAGCAAAAGCCTGGGTAACAGGAGCGCCGCCGATCATGATCTT
>JAEEGL010955416.1_pt1 | contig 31451 bp, 20 predicted proteins | sample 9134231 | NCBI WGS metagenome assembly JAEEGL01 (sample SAMN16246548, study PRJNA631951) | gut metagenome | biome: gut microbiome; feature: rumen; material: fiber-attached | host: Bos | place: Iran: Karaj | collected 2018-10 | reverse complement strand
CTTGGAGAGTACGAGGTTAGATAGGCACAAGGTGTAAGCATGGTAACGTGTTCAGCTGATGTGTACTAATAGGTCGAGGGCTTATCCAAAACGCAATGATAGGAATGGATCAGAGAAATTTCAGTATTCTGTTTTGAAGGTACAAACGAAAAAACAATTATAAAAAACTTATAAATGAAATCTAAAAAGACGGTCAACTGCCCGTCTTTTTTGTTTTTTTATATTTATTTTCAGAAAACTATGCTATACTAAAAAAGGATATTTAAAAGATTTTCAATCGGTTTTGTGTTATTTTTTTCTCTAAATTATATCAGTCACAAACTTTTTTCTTACGTGAGGTGGAAGAATGGAATCAAAAATCCTGCTTGAAAATGGTACAAACGAACTGGAAGTCCTTGAGTTTAAGATCGATGATCATTGTTATGGCATAAATGTTGCCAAGATCAAAGAGATCATCGTTTATCAGGAGGTGACGCCGGTTCCCAATGCTCATCCGAGTATAGAAGGTATATTTATGCCTCGTGATACCATGATCACCGCCATTGATCTCAGAAACTGTCTGCAGCGTGGCGCATCCAAGCCGGGTGGACTTTTCATTATTACCAATTTTAACAAGCTGGATATTGCTTTCCATGTTGATGCTGTTGTAGGTATCCACAGGGTTTCCTGGGCTGATATTATTAAGCCCAATGCTACAATTTCCAAGGCTGAAGAGAGTATTTCAACCGGTATCATCAAGTTTGAGAATCAGCTGATCATCATCCTTGACTTTGAGAAGATCGTATCAGATATCAATCCCAATACCGGACTTAATATGGATTCACTGGGCGACATCGGTTCCCGTCCCAGAAATGAAGTGCCTATTGTCCTTGCTGAGGATTCACAGCTTCTTAACAAGCTTATTGTTGATTCGCTTCAGAAGGCCGGCTACAACAATGTAAGACATTTTGAGAACGGCAAGCTTGCCTATGACTACATTAAGGCTTGTAAGGAAAGAGGTGACCTGGATAAGGTTAAATGTATCATCACCGATATTGAGATGCCCATCATGGATGGTCACAGACTTACCAAGCTTATCAAGAGCGACGATGCCACCAAGGATATTCCTCTTATCATCTTCTCATCCCTGGTTAATGAAGAGATGAGGAGAAAGGGAGAATCCCTCGGAGCTGACAGGCAGTTATCCAAGCCTGAGATCGGTAATCTCGTTTCTGTTATCGATGAACTCGTAAACGCATCGACTGAAGATTGACATTCAAGCTCTTTAGCTCCCTTTGCCTCTCAGTTATGAAACAATGTTTTCAATGACTGTTCCGGTAAAGGGAGTATTTTTATTCATAAGGAAATTGCTCTGCATTTCCTTATGAATAAAAAACGCTCCGCTATGGATGCGCACTCGCGCGTAAGGTATATGTTGCATAAATGCAACCGCGCTCAGCGCAAGCATGTTGCGAGCAACATGCTTTTTTATAATAAAAAAAACGGACACAGTGATATGGACAAAAAACTAGCTGAAGTCATTAAAGATTATGACAGCGTTATAATCGGTATAGGTAGTGAATGGAACTGGATACAGACCGGGATAAAAAAGGACCCGAGGTATGCTGAACTTCTTGATTATTCAAGGCAGGAGGGTAACAAGTGGCTTAGACCTATCCTGGAGTTTGAGTACGGCTATTTTCATAATAATCCTGAGATTGATGATGCCTACCGGGGACTTAAAAAGCTCATTCAGAACAAGGATTATTTTCTGGTGTGTGACACCTTCGTACAGGATGCAGTGATGAACGGCTTTGATGAGAATTTGTGCGTTTATCCATGTGGGACCTACAGATTTCTTCAGACTTCGGATCCTGAGGATGAACTCTTGGATGTAACCGTATGTGATGATTTCCAGGGTTTTGTTCACAGGATTCACAGCATTATCACTGACAGAGAAGGCCATCTTTTACCGGACGAGAATTTTTATAAGCCTTTTCATGACGGAAAATCTCTTTATCTTAACCAAAAGAGACAGGAATATAGTAATATTAAATATAACGAGAGTGCTTATCTTCCAAATTGGGATAAGTACATGAAGCATCTGGCAGGTACAATGGGGAAAAGCCTTTTGGTGCTTGAATTGGGGGTTTCGCTTGATTATCCTACAGTAATACGCTGGCCTTTTGAGAAGGTGGCTTTTGTCAATGACAAGGCCAGGCTCATCAGAGTCCATGAAAAGTTATATCATCATACCCCTGAAATAGAGAATAAGACTGATTCTGTACCCATGAATTCAGTTAAATTTATTTTGCAGGAGAGTGAAGGGCTATGAAGTCAAACAATGAGGAATACCTCGACAGCCTTTTGGATTCAGCCCAAAAATCAAATAATAACAATCCGCAATCTGCTCTCAGCAGAATGTCCAAAAATTCCTCTGGTTCCGGATCAGGGGATATTGGTGCGCTTATAGATAATTCCAACGGTAATAAGGATCTTTCTGAGATTGGTGATGTCCTTAACAGGCTGGACAGAAATGAGTTTGTGGAGGACAGGCTCAACAGTCTTTTAGAGGCTATTGAAAGACCTACAGATCCCAGGATCCCCAAGTTTACTGTCGGCGGCAATCCGGCTGACTTTGATGTCAGGGATCCGGAGGAGATAGCTCTTGATGAGGCTATTGCCGCAGCGGAGAGCATGGAATCTTCTATGTCTGCGCCCATTGTTGATCTTGAGGAGGGCGACGACTTTTCTTTAGAGATGGCTCCGGAGGTCTCCCTTCCGGAGGAGAATGAGATCATTATTGACAGAGACGGCGGGTCTGACGCCAATGAGTCTCCTGAGGAGATTCTGACGGACCTTCTGGATGATATTAAGGATGAGCCTCTTACAGCCACTGAAGAGAGTGTGATGCAGGGGAGCTTAAGTGACGTCCTTGACAACATGAAGGAGGATGAGAAGCCCGCTGAGCCTGAAGCTGAAAAAGAGCCTGCACCTGAGGAAACTCCGGCTGAGGCTTTGACCCAGGAAGAGCTTTCCCTGGATAAGGAGATAGTTGAGGACGATATTTCTTTTGACGATCTGCCGGTTCCTGATAATCTTTCTGACGACGATCTGTCTTCTCTGGATGATAATCTTACCCCTTTGAGTGAGTTTGAGGATGAAGAGGGATCTATGGAAGCGCCGGCAGAAGAGCTGCTTCCTGAGCCGGAAGCACCTGCAGAGGAAATGCCGTCTGAAGAGACTGCCATACCGGAGGAACCGGTAAAAAATGCAGATTCCCTTGATCTTGATGACTTTAATCTGGATGATCTTGAGGCCGCCATGGATGACGTTATCGGTTCAGATGAACCCGCAGGTGATGGAGCGGATATGGATGGTGAAGTGGCACCTGATGCGGGAAGTGAAGCAGAAGAAAGTCTCGAGGATCTGGGAGGCTTTACATTTGCAGGCAACGGTTTTGAAGAAACCCCAGAAGAGGAGACTTCGGAAGAAGCGGCAGAAGAGCCTTCACAGGAAGCGCCGGCGGAGGCACCTCCTTCCCTTGATGAACTGGCCGGAGATGATTTTAATCTCGATGCCATGGAGGCCAGCCTTGATAATCTTCTTGTTCCTGAGGAAAAGGATGATTCCTCTACGGACGGAGAGGTAGCATCCCTTGCAGGTGAAGAAGGCGGCGAAGGAGGATCAGGAGCCTTAGGTGAAGAAGCCGGGGACGTGTCCATGGAGGATCTGGATGCTCTGATGAACTCTCTTGCCAACGACGCCATAGAGGATATTGAGAGTACTGCCGCCAGAGACCAGGAAGAGGGCCATGGAGAGGACTTAGAGGTTCCCAAGGAGGATATATTAAGCGCCCTTACTGAGGACGGCTTTGGAGATCTGGGGCAGGATCCTTCCCTTGATGAACTGGCATCCATACCCGACAGAAGTAATAAAGGCTCGGAATCTGAAGGCGACGGTGAAGAGGGAGATAAAAAGGGCAAGAAGGAAAAGAAAAAAGGCTTTTTTGCAAGGCTATTTGAAGCACTGACTAAAGAGGAAGAGGAGCCTGAAGGCGAAGGCCTTGCCAGTCTTACAGATGAAAATCAAAAGGTTCTTAATGAACTGGGTGAGGACGGAGGCAAGGGCAAAAAGAAGAAAGAAAAGAAGGAAAAGCCTAAAAAGGAAAAGAAGCCCAAGAAGGAAAAGCCAAAGAAGGAGAAAAAGCCGCCAAAGCCCAAAAAGGAGAAGAAACCCAAGCCTCCTGCTGAACCCGGGGCTCCGGAGAAGGTTATTTCTCCAAAGAAGATAGCTCTTTCCGGAATATTTGCTGCCAGTCTTGGAATACTGGTGATCATTCCGGCTCTGGTGATGCCTGACAAGATCGCATCTGAGAGGGCTACAACGGCTTATACCCATAAGGAGTACACAACTGCCTATAAGATGCTCTACGGCAAGGAAATGACAGAGGATGAGAGCATAATCTATGAGCAGTCAAGGGTTCTTGCCTGGGCCCAGAGATATCTTGACGGATATGAGAACTATATAGCCATGAACATGAAGGAGGAGGCCCTTGATATGCTCCTCATGGCCATGAGAAACAGAGAGGATCTTATTGAAGAGGCCACCAAGTATAGAGTTGAAATTGAAGTTAATAGCGTGTACGATAGTATAGAATCGTTGCATTCAGAGAGTTACGGATTATCTCAAGGGGATGTTGATGAGAGCAATTCCATCAAGAAGGACAGGGACTATACCATCAGACTTATGGAGATCGTAGGTACGCTGTAGACTGTTCTGCCAAAGCATCGATACCGTAAAAAGGGGAGAAGATGCAAATTGGTAGCGATAATCGACTATGATGCAGGCAACATAAAGAGCGTAGAAAAGGCTTTTGAGTACTTGGGCGCAGACACAGTTGTCACCAGAGATCCTAAGCAGATAATAAAGGCAGACCATGTCGTGCTTCCCGGAGTGGGAGCCTTTGGGGATGCCATGAACCGTATCAGGGAATACGGTCTTGAAGACATAATTAAAGAAGTTACTGAAGGGGACATTCCCTTTCTGGGCATATGCCTGGGCCAGCAGCTTTTGTTCGACTCAAGTCAGGAGTCGGAAGGAAGTCGTGGCCTGGGCATTTTGCGTGGAGAGATAAAGAGGATACCGGACATTGATGCGGCGGGCAATACTTACAAGATACCTCAGATTGGCTGGAACGATCTAAGGCTTTCCGGGGATGGAAGGCTATTTAAAGATCTTCCGGAGAATCCTTACGTATATTTCGTTCATTCCTATTACCTTGAGGCTTCTGACAGGAGTATAGTCAAGGCCACCACCGACTACAATGTAACCGTGGATGCTTCCGTGGAACAGGGCAATGTCTTTGCCTGCCAGTTCCATCCGGAGAAGAGCGCAGAAGTGGGGATGCAGATACTTAAGAATTTCCTTGCAGTATAAAGAACTTACAGGGGAGAGACGATGCTGACAAAGAGAATAATACCCTGCCTTGATGTGAACAATGGCAGAGTCGTTAAGGGAGTAAATTTTGTAAATCTGATAGATGCAGGAGATCCTGTGGCAGTTGGTGAGGCATACTCAAGGGCCGGAGCCGACGAGCTGGTGTTTCTGGATATAACGGCCTCCAATGAGAGAAGACAGACCGTTGCAGAGATGGTGAGAGCTGTTGCCAGAAAGGTCTTTATCCCGTTTACTGTGGGAGGCGGCATCAGGACAGTTGATGATTTCAGGGCCATTTTAAGAGAAGGCGCCGATAAGGTCTCTGTCAATTCTGCAGCCATAGACAGGCCGCAGCTTATAGCTGAGGCAGCGGACAAGTTCGGGAGCCAGTGTGTGGTGCTGGCCATTGATGCCAAGAGGCGTGAGGATGGCAGCGGCTGGAACATATACAAGCATGGCGGCAGGATAGATATGGGTATAGATGCCGTAGAATGGGCCAAAAAGGGCACAGAGCTGGGAGCGGGAGAAATCCTTCTTACCAGCATGGACTGTGACGGCACCAAGGCCGGATACGATCTTGAGCTTACCAAGGCTGTGGCAGAGGCTGTCTCTGTTCCCGTTATTGCATCGGGAGGCGCAGGGACATTGGAGCATTTCTACGATGCCCTGACAGAGGGAGGAGCTGATGCGGCCCTTGCTGCATCTCTTTTCCATTTTAAGGAGCTTGAGATAAGCGAAGTCAAAAAATACCTCAAAGAGAAGGGAGTGCCGGTGAGATGGGCATGATAACTGGAGACTGGCTGGATGCCGTGGGAGATGAGTTTAAAAAGCCCTACTACAGGGAGCTTTACGGTTTTGTTAAAAATGAGTACTCCTCCCATGTGGTTTATCCGCCTTCTGAGGACATATTTAACGCCATGCACTTTACACCACTTAAGGATGTCAAGGTGCTGATACTGGGGCAGGACCCATACCATGAGCCCGGTCAGGCCCATGGTCTTTCTTTTTCCGTACTTCCAGGTAAGGCTGACACACCGCCTTCCCTTCAGAATATCTATAAAGAGCTTCATGATGACCTGGGGTGCTATATCCCCAACAACGGATATCTCAAGAAGTGGGCTGATCAGGGCGTGCTTCTTTTAAACACTGTGCTGACAGTCAGAGCTCATGCGGCAAACAGTCACCAGGGAAAGGGCTGGGAGCAGTTCACGGATGCCATCATAAGGGCTGTCAATGCCAAAGAGGAGCCTGTGGTATACATGCTCTGGGGAAGGCCGGCCCAGATGAAGAGGTCCATGCTGGACAATCCTCAGCATCTGGTTCTTACTGCGCCTCACCCAAGTCCGCTTTCTGCCTACAGGGGCTTTTTTGGCTGCAAACATTTCAGCAAGTGCAATGAATTTCTTGTTTCCAAGGGTATTTCTCCCATAGACTGGCAGATTGAGAATATTTAACTCTTGCATTTTGATGCATCACCATGTTAAAGTGTGAAATAAGTTTTATATTGTATTCTATACAGTTTATCAGGAGGATTTTATGAAAAAAGCTTTCGTAACCAAACAGCAGATAGAGGAAATAGTAAAAAAATATCCTACACCCTTTCACATCTATGATGAGGAGGGAATAATAAATAACGCCAGGGCTGTATATGAGGCCTTTTCATGGAACAAGGGCTTTAAGGAGTATTTTGCGGTTAAGGCAACACCAAACCCCAGACTTATGCAGATCTTAAAGTCCTGCGGCTGCGGCTTTGACTGCTCGTCGGATACAGAGCTGATGTTGTCAAAGTCCATAGGTGCTCAGGGCGCAGACATAATGTTTTCCTCCAATGACACACCTGCAAGTGAGTATGTATATGCCAACAAGATCGGCGCCATCATTAATCTTGATGACATAACTCACATTGATTACCTGGAGGAGGCTATTGACGGGATACCGGAGACCATTTCCTGCAGATATAACCCCGGCGGAGTATTCCAGATGAGTAACGGTATCATGGACAATCCCGGAGATTCCAAGTACGGAATGACCAGGGACCAGCTCTTTGAGGCCTTCAGGACCCTTAAGAGTAAAGGCGCAAAGAGGTTTGGAATTCATGCCTTTCTTGCCAGCAACACCGTGACCAATGACTATTATCCGACTCTTGCGGGACAGCTTTTTGAACTGGCTGTGGAGCTCGAGAAACAGACCGGGTGTGACATCGCCTTTATCAATCTCTCCGGAGGTGTAGGTATACCCTACAGGCCTGATCAGCAGGGCAATGACATAGCAGTCATTGGAAAGGGCGTTCATGAGAAATACGATGAGATCCTGGTTCCTGCAGGGATGGGCGATGTGGCCATCTACACAGAGATGGGCAGATTTATGATGGGACCTTACGGAGCTCTTGTGACCAGGGCAATCCATGAGAAGCATATCTACAAGGAGTACATAGGCGTCGATGCCTGTGCAGTCAACCTTATGAGACCTGCCATGTATGGGGCTTATCATCATATTACGGTTCTGGGCAAGGAGGACGCTCCCTGTGATCACGTGTATGATGTGACCGGATCTCTTTGCGAGAACAATGACAAATTTGCAATAGAGAGAAGCCTTCCCGAAATCGAGATGGGAGATTACCTCTATATCCATGACACCGGAGCCCACGGCTATGCAATGGGATACAACTACAACGGCAAGCTTAAGAGTGCAGAGCTTCTCCTTAAAAAGGACGGAAGTGTAGAGCTCATAAGACGCGCCGAGACGCCCAGGGACTACTTTGCAACTCTGGACTGTGTAGAGGGGTATGATGCCTTAGAGGCTATAATGAAGGATGAAGGTATCTGATAAAATAGACAGATGAAGCAGCAGATAGATGAATTCATAGATTATATGAAAAATGTTAAGGGCACCTCCAGGAATACTCTTTTGTCCTACAAAAGAGATCTGGACAGGCTCTTAAGCTACCTTGATAACAGGGGAGTGTCAGACTTATCCTGTGTGACCGAGGATGTGCTGCAGGATTACTGTACGAGCCTGTATGAGGAGAACTACGCCCCGGCATCCATAACAAGGCACAACACCTCCATCAAGTCATTTTTCAGATATCTATTGGAAAACGGCAATATAGCGGAGAATCCCGCAGAGAATATAAAGAGCCCCAGGATTGAGAAAAAGCAGCCCAGGGTTCTTACCACAGTGGAGATTGAAAAACTTTTGTCCCAGGACTTTGGCCGTGATCCCAAGGGCCTCAGGGACAGGGCAATCCTTGAGCTTATGTATGCCACAGGCCTCAAGGCGTCAGAGGTAATAAATCTTGGTCTGTCCAATGTGGATCTTGGTCTTGGCTGTATCCGCCTTGTGGGCGGTGGCAAAAAGCCAAAAGAGAGACTTATTCCCTATGGCAGAAAAGCCAGACAAGCCCTGAATGCATACCTGACAGAGGGCAGGGACGGTCTGTTGTCAGACAGCCCTGACAGCGGCATACTGTTCCTTAACTGCAGCGGTCTGCCCATGAGCCGTCAGGGCCTGTGGAAGCTGATAAAGAGCTATGTGGAAAGGGCGGGGATAAAGTCCGATATAACCCCCTTTACCTTAAGACACTCCTTTGCAGTGCATCTTGTAGATAACGGGGCAGATATCTCCTCCGTGCAGGAGCTGATGGGCTATTCTGACATCAACACGGTTTCTCGCTATCTTGGAAAAAATAAGAATGTTGCAGATCCCTATGAATGGGCGAGAATAAGGAATTGAAGAATATGAGTAAACAGTCCGGCCCAAAATAACCCCGGTCGAAAATGTGCCACAGGCATTTTCGACCGGGGTTATTTTGGGCCGGGCGTCCTATTCAGACACTCTCTGCGATTTCCAGAAGGAGCCGCTCTGTGTCGTCCCAGCCAAGGCAGGGATCCGTGATGGATTTGCCGTAGACACCTTCGCCAATCTTCTGGCAGCCTTCTTCGATGTAGCTCTCGATCATAACGCCCTTTACAAGGTTCTTTATATCCGGGTTGTAATTCCTGGAGTGAAGGACCTCTTTTACTATGCGGATCTGCTCCTTGAACTGCTTGCCTGAGTTGTTGTGGTTGGCATCAATGATAGCTGCGGGATTGACGATCTCGCGCTGCTCATAGAGCTTTAACAGAAGGCTTAAGTCCTCGTAGTGGTAGTTGGGCAGTGACTGGCCGTGCTTGTTGCTGGAGCCTCTTAAGACGCAGTGGGACAGTGGATTGCCGTTGGTTTTGACTTCATAGCCTCTGTACACAAAGGTGTGGGGCTGCTGGGCAGCGTAGACAGAATTGAGCATTACTGAGAGAGTGCCGCTGGTGGGGTTCTTCATTCCTGCAGGCACGTCAAATCCGCTGGCTGTCATCCTGTGCTCCTGGTCCTCCACGGAACGGGCTCCGATAGCCACGTAGGAGAGAATGTCTGCCACATATCCCCAGTTCTCGGGATATAGCATCTCGTCAGCTGCAGTCAGTCCGGACTCCTCGATGGCCTTGATCTGCATGTGTCTCATGGCCACAAGACCGGCATGGAAGTCAGTCTTACCTTCGGGATCGGGCTGTGAAGTGATGCCCTTGTAGCCATCACCTGTGGTTCGGGGCTTGTTGGTATAGATCCTGGGGATCAGTATTAGCTTTTCGTTTACTCTTTCATTGAGCCTGCCCAGGCGGGAAACGTAGTCACAGACCGCGTCTTCGTTGTCTGCTGAACAGGGGCCCACGATCACCAGGAACTTGTCGCTCTTTCCGGTGAATACATCAGTGATCATTGCGTCACGCTTTTTCTTGAGCTGTGTAAGCTCTTTGCCCAGAGGGAATTCAGAGCGGATCTCTTCAGGGGTAGGGAGCTTTTGTATATATTCAAAAGACATGTTGATTCCTCCATTCTTTGTCTGATATCACAAAACTTGTGCAGTTGCAGTTTACTATATCACTTTAAATCGAGAAAGTAAACCGGAAAATGCCCATGTTCTTTAATATTTTACCACAATACTGTGCAGATAATCCTCTTACAGCAGCTCCTATTTGAAAATAATGGCTGACAACCCGGACTGCAGCGTTATATAATACTAAAGTTTGAATTTTAACCGTAAACGGCATGGGAATTCGTATGATGCAGATTTGGGCGTATTTATATGACGTTTACTGTAGATGGGAGCACGGAATGGGGAATAATAAACGTTTCGGGGCAGTGATCGCTCTGGGTATAGCTGTACTGTTGATTGGGTCTTTATATGGAGGCTATAAGTTCATCACTAAGCTAAGCCCCCAGGTGGACAGCCGGTTTAATCAGGTGGCCGAGGATAAGCTTGGCATCGACATCGAGGCCATAAGAGAGGCAAGAAGACAGGAGGCTGAGGCCAGAAAGCTTGCCAGGGAAAAAGAGAGGCAGGAGCGGGCACAGAATAAGGAATCTGTGAAAGATACCGGGAAAAAGGAAGTACCTGCCGAGGCAAAGAGCATACTGGAGGAGCCTTATACCTACAAGAGTCAGAACACCAGAAGCTATGACGGACCCAGGATCATGGCTGTGGGTACCTACATTTTTAATTCAGAGGGAAAGATCCTTAAAGACCTGATGGATGATGATACGGATATTTACAATGTTTCGCTCAATGTGGATGCATCAGAAGGGGTAATCTGTAAAGAGGATGAGCTCTACTATTTTGATGGGAACCTTAATCTGACCAGGATAGCAGGAGACGTAAAGTCTGCCGGAATGTGCTATGAGGGAGGATATTTTTACTATATTTCTGATGTTGAAGGAGCGCCCTATGTTCTTTATATCTACGATGTTTCACAGAAAAAAGCTGTCAGGATTGATGAGATCAATCAGAATGCAGTAGCTATATCGCCGGATGGACAGACGGTTGCTTATTTCAAATTTGATGCAGTGAAGGGACTATACACCTGCAGGGCAGGCGAAAGACCCATACTGATAGCAGATGGCTCAAGCATGTCAGCTCTGACTGTTTCCAATGACGGAAATACCGTTTTTTATGATGTATATGGCAAAGATGACGGATCATTCTGCTACAACAACGGTGTATCCACCAGGCTGTGTGATAAATATATCCACATCAGCTTCTTTGACAGGGATTGCAGGCAGATGCTTTTCGAAGATCAGGAAGCGATAAAGTATTACAGGGCAGGAGACCGGGCTCCGAGCAAGCTTATGGATGACGCCTATTTCGAATATGATATCAGTGGTACGGGTTATGCTGAGACCTACATACACTCCGGTAAGTATATCATCGACACCGACTGCTTTTCCGATGTCCTCTTTATTAATGACTACACCAATTATTATGTGCTCAAGGGTGAGAGGCCAGCCATGTTCCGCCTCAATGATGAGATCGAGGGAATTCACAGTGTCAGGATGACCATGGAGGAGGGAGGACCTTCCCTTACATACAGGCTGGGCAGCAATCTTTTCAAGGCCAAATATAATGGGGATTACATTACCAAGAAGGTTTTAATTGACGGAGAAGGCAGGATGTCTTCGGGCTATGCGGCCAGCGAGGATCTCGATGAGATCTGGATCTCTTTTTACGGAGGAAGTTCTATATTTTATAAAAAGGGTGACTCAGAGGCAGAAGAAATTTTCCTTGAGGGAGACAAGTCTACCTATGATATCCGGTGGAATCCGTTGGACGGAAAGTGTTATTATGTAATTAATAATGAATTATATTGCTGCGGCGATGGATCATCCACACCTTCTCTTGTAGCATCTGATGTTGCCTGGCTTTCTTCTGCATATTCGGACCTGGATCTGGTATGTTTTAGCAAAAACGATGAGGACAAGACGGATTATTGTGTTATTTTCGATGAGATCCTTAAGCTGCATTAAAGGAGAACACAGTAATGTCCAAGCCTTATGGCGGCATCAAGAATATACCCGGGTATCTCTTTGAAAAGTACGGCGACAAGGGCGTCATGGTAAAAAGAGGCAGGTCCCTTACGATGAATCACATGTCCATGGAGGAGATCAGCGGCAGACGCACCAGAAACTGCTCTGTTGTGGCTGTCACAAGGATCCTTGACTACTACAGACAGACCATGAACATACAGACTATACCTGAGGATATTCATGAGATATACAGGCTGGTTGAGGAGATTGCCACCGCCTACGGCTACACGGACAAGAGGGGCACAGTTCCGCTTCTTATTGCGGCCATAACCAGAGAAGCCTTCAGGGAGTATGGCGTAAGGGCCAAGTGCCGCGGAGTCTATATCTGGAGCTTTGAAAAGCACGTTGCCAGGGAGATAGCTGCTGGAAGGCCTGTGATCATGAACATTGCCAGAGGCTTTTACAAGGACCACACCATCGTGGTCTGCGGCTACAGTATCTGGAGGGTTGGAGATAAGATGTACCCCATGTTAAGGGTCATAGACGGCTGGAACAAGGGAATCCATTTTCTGGACTATGAATCCTTTGCCAAGGATATGTCACAGTCCATATTTGGCTCTTTTAATCTTACTGTGATCAAAGGGGTAGATGAGAAGTGAAGAAAAGAACAGTACTTGTAGCGGCTTTATTTCTGCTGGCTTTATTGCTGATTGCAGGAATAACTGTATATATAAAAAAGCCTGATGCAAAGGGATCCAATTCCTCAAGAAGAGAGGAAACGGATTTGGGAGCTTCGTTTAATGCCGAGGAGGACCTGCAGGGGCTTGACGGCGGTGAAAAGCCCGAAAGCACAGATGCACTGAGCCTGCAGCCAAAGCCTCAATCCCTGGGCAGCAATCTGATACAGGGCAATGTTAACAGCCCGGTAACCGAGGATGTTCAGCTTGTGAGAAAGGTCCTTATCCCGGAGGCTGTTACCATGGGAGAGGGAGACATAGGAAGCTTTTATTCCAACCCTGATTTTGAGGATGTGGTTCCTGTTGACATTAGCTCTTTTTCTGCAAAAGAGATCCCGGCAAAATATGATTCCAGAAACGTGGATGGAAAGTGCTATATAACAGGAGTTGAGGACCAGGGGTATTCGTATCTTTGCTGGACCTATGCCTGCATGGGGGCAATTGAGAGTGATCTTCTGATGCACCATCCACAGCTTAAGGCTGATGAACTTGACCTTTCAGAAAAGCATCTTGCCTACTACAATCTTCATAGGGCCGAGGGCTCTTTAAACGGGGATATCGACGGTGACTATCGGGAGCTTGTCAACAGGGATGATGACCCCGGAGCCTGGATATTTGACTATGATACAGGCTATATCGCAGTTGGAGGTGTTACTGACTACTGCATCAGTGTACTTACTGCCTGGAAAGGGCCGGTGGAGGAGAAGGACAGAGATGCGTTTAAGAGCATGTACGGGAGTTCCTATCTCTTTTCCGACAACGGGGATGAGCCCTCTGATGCATACAGCTCTTTTTGCCATGTGCAGGCGGTGGACCAGATCCCGGGGGATCACGTAAACAACACGCTTATCAAGCAGATGATAATGGAGCACGGATCAGCCACCATCGGTATCTGTGCCAGCAGCAGATTTTTTAAGAATCACAGCAGTACCATGTACTCAGCCTTTGATGGGGAACCTGTCAAGACAGCAACTCACGAGGTACTGATAATTGGATGGGATGATGAGTACAGTGCATCGAACTTTAAGCTTACACCCAAGGGGGATGGGGCCTGGCTGTGCAAGAACAGCTGGGGTACCGGATCGGGAGAGGGCGGATGCTTCTGGCTTTCTTATTACGATGAGACTGTGGCCATAAGCAACGCAACAGGCTTTGAAGCTGCCACACCTGGTGATGATGACTGGTATGACAACAATTATCAGGCTGCAGGCTTTTTTACCAACCTTGTAAACTCTCTTGACGATGCACAGAATATGGTCAGGACCTTTTCTGCAGCAGCCAATCCCTACGGAATGCTATATGAGGCTGCAGGAAGTGAGAAGCTTAAGGCGGTGGGCTTTATGAGCCTTGACCTGTACCAGCAGTATGAGCTTTCGGTGTATCTTGATCCTGATAAGGAGGATGGGAAGATAACTTTTGACGGCGATGATGAACCTGCGGTGAGCCAGAAGATATCAGCCATCAGCGGAGGGTACCACACCTTTGAGCTGGACAGGGCTATAGAGCTGGAAGAAGGGGATGAATTTTTTGTCCTGATTAAGCCTGTGACCGAAGGGCGGCTTGTGTTTGAGGAGGCTGAGGACATGGTAGGGGAAGCCAACTACGATGAGTGGAAGAACCTTACCGGCAACATCCACAACAATTACGAGGCCAGCGGAAGGAGCTATTACATCTCCGATGACGGCCTGTCCATGGAAAGACAGGACGACAAGGACTTTTTTGTAAAGGCCTATACGGTAAACAGATAAAAAAAGAAAAGGCGATGGGGGTCGCCTTTTCTTTTTTTTTGTGTGTTTTCACAAGATTTTGGGAGGAGGGCTGTTTAATGGGGAGTTAAACAGCCCAGGTATAAAAAAGTTTTGTTGGGGGAGTGAGAATTTTTATTCTCAATACATATATCGGAATATGATTTAAAAACTTAACAGTATTTCAAATATTTTTTATTGAATAATTATGTACGAAAAAATGATAGCATTTTTGTGCATATTGTGAGAACAAACGTTTGAAATTTGGATAAAACTGTGTTATATTGTGTTTATCAAAATGAAAGGCACAATATATATGAACAAGAACGACAAGGAACTGGAACAGATAAGCACAACCGATAAGCTTAAGGCTTTCAAGGCCCTCAAGGATGCAGGCTTTAAGGTTGAGATGAGCGGCAGCGGAGTTCCCACAGTAGTGTGTGCCTCTGCCACAGATATCAGCAAGGAACTTAAGAATATCCGCAGGATCCTCAAGGAGATGAGGTACGGTGGAAGCTTTGGCGTCCGTGGACCGAGGAAGAGCGATCAGCTCCTTACGGACGAGGCCGCTTCTTTAAGGCAGGAGAGCCAGGAGCCCCGGGAAAGTCAGGAGAGTCAGATTCCAGCATAATACTCAAAGAGCAATTGAGTAGGCTGACTCCTACTCGATTATGCACACAGACATTCCGCACTTCGTGCTCCATGTCCTTACGACCGGCAAATGAATCTGTATGCAAGCATCCATTCGCTTGCCGGTCTTGTGCATCAAAAAAGGCACCTCGAGGGTGCCATGTTTTTTGGGAGGAGGGGTCGATCAGTGGGGAGCCGATCGACCCGGTATGAAAAAAGTTTTGTTGGGGGAGTCAGAAGTTTGTTACTTCTGATATGTGTATATCTTACTTTCTAAATTTGGACAAAATATGTACGGATTATAAATTAAAAATAAAGTAATTCGAAATAATAAATAACCGATTACGATATTTTGTTAATCTGTCATCCTACAGGTCATAAATTCGTTGTCACTTCACTTTAAATAAAGTAAACTATAAGAAGGAGCATTTGATCAGAATAGTAAGGAGATGACTTTTTAATGAAAAAGATTCTGTTTGTAGCTTCAGAAGGCGTACCTTTTATCAAGACAGGAGGACTTGCTGACGTAGTAGGTTCACTTCCCAAGAATATTGACAAAAGGTATTTTGATGTTCGTGTTATCCTTCCTCTTTATAAATGCATCAATCAGCAGATGAAGGAGAGGATGGAGTACGTAACCAATTTCTACATGGATTTCCACTGGAAAAATGAGTATGTTGGCATATTCAGGTCAGTGGTTGACGGAATCCAGTACTACTTTATCGACAATGAGTTCTATTTCAGCGGCATGAAGCCCTATGGCGATGATGTGATTTTCGAGATCGAGAAGTTTGCGTTTTTCTCAAAGGCAGCTCTTTCCGTACTGCCTGTTCTTGATTTCAGACCTGACATCATCCATTGCCATGACTGGCAGACAGGTCTTATCCCTGTATACCTCAAGGAGCGTTTCCAGGGAAGCGAGTTCTACAGAGGCATCAAGGCTATCATGACCATCCACAACCTCAAGTTCCAGGGCAAGTGGGATATCAAGAAGGTTCAGGATATCACGGGACTTCCTGATTATTTCTTTACTCCTGACAAGCTTGGACTGTACAAGGATGCCAATCTTTTAAAGGGTGGTATTGTCTATGCAGACGCCATTACAACAGTAAGTAAGGCTTATGCTGAGGAGATCAAGACTGAGTTCTACGGTGAGGAACTGGATGGCCTCTTAAGGGCAAGGGCAAACGACCTCAGGGGCATTGTAAACGGTATCGATTACGATGAGTTCAACCCTGAGACAGACCAGTATATACCTTTCAAGTACAATGCCATCAACTTCCGCAAGGAGAAGGTCAAGAACAAGAAGGCTCTTCAGAAGGAGCTTGGCCTTCGCGAAGATGAGAAGATGATGATGATCGGTATTGTCTCAAGACTTACGGATCAGAAGGGCTTTGACCTTATCAATTATGTTTTGGATGAGCTGTGCCAGGACGCTATACAGCTGGTTGTTCTTGGAACGGGAGCGGAGCAGTATGAGAACTCCTTCAGGCACTTTGACTGGAAATACAATGACAAGGTATCTGCCAATATCTATTATTCGGAACCCATGAGTCACAAGATCTATGCGGCTTCCGATGTATTCCTGATGCCTTCATTGTTCGAGCCCTGCGGACTTTCGCAGCTTATGGCTCTCAGATATGGTACAATACCCATTGTAAGGCAGACCGGCGGTCTTATTGACACCGTTGAGCCCTACAACAAGTTTGAAAGCACAGGAACCGGCTTCGGCTTCCTTAACTACAACGCTCATGAGATGCTTGGCACTATCCGCGAGGCTGAACATGTTTACTATGATCAGAAGCGTGAGTGGAACAAGATGATCGACAGAGCGATGGCAGTGGACTTCTCTTGGAGAGTTTCCGCTGAAAAATATCAGGAGATGTACGATTGGCTCAGGCCATAATTAAGTTTTATCAAAATGGAGAAAAGCACAAACCTGGAGAATAATTCCAAAAAGGGACTCTTAGTGCAGGCCGGTATTCTTGCTATTGCAGGCATAATATCAAGAATCATCGGCCTTCTTTATGGTAGTCCGCTGGCAGCCATTATCGGAGACGAGGGTAATGGCTATTATGGTGCTGCTTATGCCATATATACCATAGTTCTTCTGGTGTCTTCCTACAGCATCCCCTCTGCAATGTCCAAGATCATATCAGGTAAGCTTGCGGTGCAGGAGTACAAAAATGCCCACAGGATTTTTCAGTGTGCCCTGATCTATGTGGCAGTCGTGGGCGGTGTCGGTTCCCTTGTTTTGTTTTTTGCAGCGGATATTCTGGCGGCAGGACGTTCTGCTCTGGTACTTCGTTTTTTTGCTCCTACAATATTTCTTTTTGGCTTTCTTGGAGTTCTTAGGGGCTATTTTCAGGCCCACAGGACAATGGTGCCAACATCGATTTCCCAGCTTGTTGAGCAGATATCCAACGCACTGGTAAGTATAGGCGGAGCGCTGGTGCTCACAGGTATGGCGGGAGATGAGGACCCGTCCAAAAGAGCTGTCTACGGAGCCATTGGAAGCGCCCTGGGAACAGGTTCGGGAGTGCTGGTGGCCCTGATTTTCATGTATATTGTCTACAGCTATAACAGGTCTGTTATCAGAGACAGAGTAAAAAAAGACACTCATCCGGATCTTCCGGACAGGGAGATATATAAGCTGATCTTCCTGATAGTAACTCCCTTTATCCTTAGCACTTTTATCTATAATCTTTCAACATCCCTTAATTCAACGCTTTTTAGCAGGATCCTGATGCATGTAAGGAATATGGACGAGAGCGCAGTGGCGTATCAGTACGGTATCTTCCAGAGAAAGGCCATGGTCATCACCAATCTCCCCATAGCTCTGGCGTCAGCTGCGGCGGCTGCCATGATACCGGAAGTGTCAACGACCTTTGCAAGAGGAGAGACAGATCAGGCAGGGGAGACAGTATCCAGGGTCATAAGAGTCATTCTCATGATCTCCATACCTTGTGCTGCCGGACTTTTTGCTCTTGCAAGGCCTGTTATGATGATCCTGTTTCCCCAGAGAAAATCCCTGGACGAAGCAGCAATGCTGCTAATGCTCCTTGCAATTACTGTGGTATTCTATTCTCTTTCCACCGTTACCAATGCGGTGCTGCAGGGCATTGGCAAGGTCAATACACCGGTTCTCAATGCGCTTATAGCTCTGATCCTTCAGAGCGTTGTGCTGACAGTTCTTCTGGTTCATACGAGTCTTTGCGATGTGGCTCTGTGCATTGTCACTATACTGTATTCCTTTGTGATGTGCCTTCTGAACAACTTCTTTCTCAGAAGGAGCCTGCCGTTAAAAAATGACATCAAAAAGGCCTACGTTCTGCCGATTGTATCTTCTCTTGTGATGGGAGGAGTGGCTTTTGGCATTCACTTTTTGTGCTCTATGATCTTTAAACAGTTTGTGGGAAGTGATTATTTCGTAAATCTGTTTGCTACAATGATCGCTGTTATTTTTGCGGTTTTTGTCTATTTTATGGTGCTGATAAAGTCCGGAGGAGCCAGCGAGGAGGACATATTGAGATTCCCCAAAGGCACTGCAATTGTCTCGCTTCTTAAAAAAATACATATTTTTTGATGATATTTAGAATTATTTTTGTGATGTATTGTTGGTTGAATTTTCGATATGTTGTTTATAAAAGGTTTATAAAATCGAAATAAAAATGGAATAAAGAAACCTGGGAAAAGGCAGAAGTTTCCTGACTTTGCGAAAACGATTAAGTCATGAAATTCACTGCCTGTTTTTATTGATTAATACAAAATATAATTCAAATATGATGGTTCATATGATGGGGTTTATACTAATATAATTAATGTGTGTGTTAATAATTTTTTTATAATTTTTACGAGGAGGAAATAATTCCATGAAAAAGTGCAACAGATTATTATCATTTCTTCTGGCACTTGCGCTGGTAGTCACAACTTTCGGCAGTGACCTTTCAAGCGCCAAGGTTTATGCTGTGGAAGAAGAGCTTCTTTCTGAAGAGTCTGCAGCATCTTCTGACATTTTCGAATCCCTGGATGAAGTTCAGGAAGAAGATGAGGAGGCTTCAGAGGATGAAGAGGCTTCAGAAGTAGAAGAGCTTGATGAAGAGGCTGTTATCGAGGTGGCAGAGCCCGATGAGCCCCAGGAGCTCGAAGAGGACATGGTTATCTCTGATACAACCGAGGAAGAGGTTGTTGAGGAAGAGCCTGTCACTGAAGAGGTTGTTGAGGAAGAAGAGACTGAGGAAGAGGAGATCGTTGAGGCTCCTGCCAAGGCAGTTAAGGACTCAGTTGAAATCGATGGCATTGTGATCACTCTCAATGCTGTACCCGGTGTTCTTCCAGAAGATGCAGTTCTCAAGGTAAACAGGGTTTCATCCGGTGATGAGGCTCAGATCCAGGACCTTATCGAGGGAGAGCTTGAAAACCGTGAGGAAGAGGTTTCTGTTGAGCAGACCTATTCCTATGACATCACAATCGTTTCCAAGGATGATGAGAGTGTTGTATACAACCTTGAGGATGGTGACAAAGCAGAGGTTACATTCTCTCAGGTTTCAGAAGCTGATTCTGATGACGTTTCCATGGAGGTATTCTATGTAAACGATGAACTCAATAATGCGGAGTCTGTTTCAGATGTGGTTTCTGATGATACAGCCATCAGCTTTGATGCAGAGCATTTCTCAATCTACACAGTAACCCTTTACAAGAATGGTCATAAAAATCATAGTGGCTATTATAAAAACATTTCTATTAATGCCCTTTCGCTTTCACACGAGAAGCTTTCTGTACAGAATTTTGACCTGGGTTCAGAGTATGATGCTGAAACACCAGTAACTTCAATCAAGAAGGATATTGAAGGGTTTACATTTAAGAAAGCCACGAATGCAAACAGAAGCGATGCTAAAATCATAACCGCATTAATTCTTAGAGATGGTGGATTCTTTAACTCAGATTATGTAGATCTTAAGTTCAGCGATGGCTCCACAGAAAAATATGACGACACAACTTTATATTTTTGGTATGAAAAGAATAATATTGTTGCATCTAATAAATTGGTTGTTGCTATAAGAAATGATGGAAAAGCTCCTACTGAGCCTGAAATATACCCGGGAAAGTACTATAGCTTTATAGGCAAGAATGGTCCCAGTGGAGAGGCTAGATCCGATCTTAAATCATATATCGGAATCTCTACCATTGGTGAGACTAAGACTTCGAAGGATACATTCTTTGATAATTCATATCATTCGGTATATGCAGTAGCAGGCATTTCTGAAGTTTCAGCTTTGCTTTCAGATAAGTTTAAAGAAGACCAGGCTAAAAATGCCAAGCTTGGTTCCGACCAGTACATTGAATGGTATGTAATTAAGTATCAGACTAACGATAATGCATGGCATGTTGATGGTACGATAAGGAATTATGACAGTATTTATTTGAATTATGATCCTCATATTCCTTCTGATGCAAGTTATAAAGGTGCTTGGCCTGATTCTGATAAAGTAAGTACAAAGGGTGAGCCCGTTGAGTGCACAGTAAGAGGCGAAGATTATGTAAAGAGTCAAGGTAAAGACTTTATAACAGTTGATGGCTACAAATTTTTAGGATGGAGTACTGACCCTCAGGCTACAACTGCTGAGTATAAAGAAAACAGTAAAATTACTATAGAGCAGGATACAACACTCTATGCAGTTTGGAGTAAAGATTCTGCCAAGGTTACTGTAGTAGACCAGTATGTAAATGGTGAAGAAGTAGTTGAGTCTGTTGCCAGAAAGTTTGGCGACAATGAATATGTCGAAGTTGAGTATGGTTCTGACTACACAGCTAATGCTCTTGCAGAAGCTGATATCAAGGAAGGCTATAAGCTTGACGGAGAGTCTACTCAGACATTAGAGAATATTGAAGCTGATCAGACAATCACATTTACATATGTTCCTAAGACCTATACAGTTACATTTGTTACAAACAAGGACGGAGTAACAGTAGCTCCTCAGCCTGTAAAATATGGTGAAAAGGTAGTAGAGCCTTCACCTGCACCTAGTGCTGCTTATGCTACATTCGAAGGCTGGTTTGCTGATGAGGATCTCACAACAGAGTTTGACTTTGACACAGAGATCAAGACAGATACAATTGTATATGCTAAGTGGAGCGGAGTAGAAGCTGAGTATGTCATTCACTACTACTATGCTAATGCAGCTGGTTTTTATTCTGTACTTCCCACTTTCAAAAGTGAAGTTAAAACAGGCAAAGCAGGTGAGGTTGTTCAGCTTACTGAAGAAGACCTGAGACCTGAGGATGCAGATACATTTGTTTATGATGAGAAGAATATCTTTAATGTAAGCAAGATTACTCTTGATAATTATTCATTAACAACACAGGTTCTCAGGGTAATGTTCCAGAGAAAGGTTAAGGGGGAGAAGGTATACTTCTATGTACTCCTTCCTGATGAGAACTGGGATGTTCCTACTGATGATTCACCTCAGGCTACAGCCAGGTTCTATCCCGAGGATGACGGATACAACTATCACAGATGGCAGGGGTATGCACTTCCTTCAGATAAGAATGTATATGATCCCAATGGAGTTAACACCAAGGATTATATTATTTATGCGCCTGAACGTCTGATCACCTGGGATCTTCAGCATCAGAACCTTATGGGGTATGAAGGATGTACATATGATGATATTACATGGTATGTGTATAAGGATGCCGGAGATTCATGGGGATGGCACTTTGACGGTTATGTAAGGAACGTTCCCGTTGATGTTGTATATCATCAGAATAGAAGCGAAGCAGATGAAACAAGCTACACAGATGCCGGCTTATCAGGCGTTAATTACAATGTCAAGACTTATGATAACGAAGATTTTACATTCACAAATCCCGGATATACATTCCTTTACTGGACCACTAATCAGGATGGCACCGGAGAAAAGTATGCACCAGGTCCTTTACCTGGAAAGTTAAAGAGTAATCTCAATCTCTATGCGCAGTGGACTCCAAGTGACGGAACAAAGTTTAAGGTAATACATAATCTCAAGAACTTAGAGGATAATAACTACACTCCTTATGAGTTTACAGATGAGAAGACCGGTGAGAAATTTACTGAAGTTGTTAAGACTGGTACAACCGGAGCAAAGCTTAATATAAGCGATTACAAGTTGCCATTCGAAGGCTTTGATTACAACGAAGCTAAGTCCTTGGAAGTTAACGGAACTGATGTTAAGGTTAAGGCAGACGGTTCACTGGTGATCAACCTTTACTATGACAGGAAGTCCTACACTGTAAAATATAAGTACGTAGGAGACACTATTCCTGCAGACAAGACACCGCTTCCTGAAGAAAAGACTTATGTGTATGGCCAGAAAGTTCAGGTGGCTCCTGATGCAGTAGCTGCAGGCTATAGCTTCAGCGGATGGACTGCACAGAAGGATGACGGAAGTGAAGCAATTGGTGTTGACACTGAGGCAGCAAGCAGCAGTGTAGCCGAGAAGGTCATTAAATTCTTTACAGGTAAGCTTACAGATGACGGTGCAGAGGTTAAATACTTCGAGATGCCTGCATCAAATGTTACAGTATCAGGCTCATTCTCAAGGATTTACCACACTGTAACCTACAACTTCAAGGATACTAAGGGCGATGATGTTAAGCCCGGTAAGGTATTTACACCTGTAGCTTCCGGATCACTTGCTCCTACATATTCAGTTACAGAGGATCAGATCCCTGAGGGAACATACTTTAACGGATGGCTGGATGAGGACAAGAACCTTCTTCAGAATGAGGATATAGCTAAGATCGTAGTTACAAGAGACCGCGTATTTACAGCTCAGTACAAGTATCCTCACAAGACAACAATCGTAATATCCGGTGAAGTTGATGGCAAGGATGCTGATACATATCTTCCTTACAATGGTGCAACTCAGTATGCAAATCTTAAGCTGAATGTTGATTTTGATGTAGTGATCAATGATGAGGTATTATCATCTACTGAAGACAGTCTTTTCGGTTCCGCATCAGACCTCTTTGGCAAGATCCTTTCACTTGGGGTACTTAAGGTAAATGCTGAGGGCGATACAGCTACAATTACCAAGTCTCATGATCTTACTATCGATGGAGAGACAGCTACATACACTGTAGAAGTTGATGTTAAGTCCGGAAAAGGTAGGGATGTAAGTACAGATGGATATCCTAACATTATAACCGGAATATCTGTTACAAAGGAGACTGCAACAGGTAAGGTTGATGTTACCAAGGAGTTCGATATGAACATCAAGGAGGGTGACACAGCCGGAAAACTTTACATCACACCTGCTACTTTGACAATTGTAACAAAGTCAGCAAGACAGACATATAATGGCAAGGCTCTTACTGCCGGAATCAAGAGCGTTACAGGTTTCCAGATTGACGAAGATACAGGAAAGCTTGAGACTGCAACCATTACGGCAACAGGTTCACAAACCAAGGTTGGTTCTTCAAATAACACATATTCAATTGTATGGGATGGAACAGCCAAGAAGACTAACTACACCATTGATGATACTTTAGGAAAGCTCGTTGTTGAGGATGAGGAGAACGAGATTCCTCAGGATCCGACGGAGACTCCTGATGAGCCTGTTACCACAGTTACAGGACAGGTTCTCGGCGCTAAGCGTGAAGACGGTGCAGCAGTACTCGGCGCAAGAAGAGCTGGAACAGAAGATACAACCAACAACATTGGAAGGATCATTACCATTATTGTTGCAGCAGGTATCGGATTCACAATGATCTTCTTAAAGAGAAAGAAGAACGAAGAGAACTGATAAGCATTTTGCAAATAACTGATTAAATTTAATCTGACCACTCACTTGTGAGTGGTCAGATTTTTTTTTATACTTATATTATGACGGAATAGAAGTAATTACAGAGACACTCATTTGTCTTAGGGAGGGCGCCCATGAGACTACTTGATTCGTTTCCGACACATTCTATAGGAAAGCTGGAGTACAGGAGAGGAAGGGTGTTTCCTTTTGGCGCAACCCTGTATCCTGACGGCTCTATCAATTTCAGCATCTTCTCAAAGGAGGCCAAGAGCTGCTGGCTGGTCTTATTTCATCACGGACAGAAAAAACCTTTCGTAGAGATTTCCTTCCCTGAGGAGTTCAGGATTGGAAATGTATATACAATGATGGTATTTGGAATAGATGTGGACACCACGGAGTACGGATATCGCTTTGACGGACCCTATGCTCCGGAGAAAGGGCTGTTGTTTGATAAGTCCAAAATCCTGCTGGATCCGTACGCTAAGTCAGTTTCCGGAAGGTCTGTGTGGGGAAAAACTCCCGATAAAAAGAGTGAATTTCAGCACAGAGGACAGTTCATAAGACAGGATTATCTCTGGGAAGGAGATAAGCCCCTGGAGATAAGACAGTGTGATCTGGTGATATATGAGATGCATATCAGGTCCTTTACAGCCCATAAAAGCAGCAAAACAAAAAGGGCAGGAACCTTTGCAGGTCTCCTTGATAAGATTCCATATCTCAAAGAACTGGGAGTCAACTGTGTGGAACTTATGCCTGTATTTGAGTTTGACGAGTTTGAGAACAGCAGGGAAGTTGACGGAAGAAAGCTTTACAACTACTGGGGCTATTCTACAGTGTGCTTCTTTGCTCCAAAGGCAGGATATGCGGCATCTGCCAGGTACGGACTGGAGGCAGATGAACTTAAGAACACCATAAAGGTCCTGCACAGGAATGGGATAGAGGTGGTGCTGGATGTAGTATTTAACCACACTGCAGAGGGAAATGAGAATGGGCCCTACATATCCTATAAGGGGGTAGACAACAGAACTTATTACCTTCTGACACCTCAGGGTGAGTACTATAATTTCAGTGGCTGTGGAAACACCATGAACTGCAATAATCCTGTGGTCAGAAATGTGGTTCTTGACTGCCTCAGATACTGGGTAACTGACTACCATGTGGATGGCTTCAGGTTCGATCTTGCATCAATTCTTTCAAGGGATGAGGACGGATCCCCCATGATCGACCCGCCGCTTCTTGATACCATAGCTCACGATGCGGTACTTGGTAAATGCCTTCTGATAGCTGAGGCCTGGGATGCAGGCGGTATGTACCAGGTTGGCTCATTTCCATCCTGGGGCAGATGGTCTGAATGGAACGGCAAGTACAGAGACAGCCTTCGCCGTTTTATAAAAGGCGGTGCGGAGAGCGCTCCTGAACTGTTCTGGCGCATAAAAGGGTCTAATGATATGTACGGCACCAGAAGTGCGGCGGCCTCCATCAATTTTGTGACCTGTCATGACGGGTTTACCATGTATGATCTGGTGAGCTATAACGATAAGCACAATGAGGCTAACGGTGAAGACAACAGGGACGGATGTGACAACAACGACAGTTGGAACTGCGGAGTTGAAGGTGACACAACGGATGAAGAGGTCCTTGGCCTGAGATTCCGGCAGATGAAGAATATGATGACAGTACTTCTTACCAGCAGGGGCATTCCCATGATCCTGTCGGGAGATGAGTTTGGAAATACCCAGTTTGGCAACAATAATGCCTACTGCCAGGATAACGAGATTTCCTGGCTTGACTGGTCGGAGCTTAATAAGGACAGGAACAGTCAGCTCTTTAAACATGTTAAGAACCTGATAGCCTTCAGGAAGGCTCATCCGGTGCTTATGGGCAGTAAGTACAACTTCGGACACAACGGTACGGGTTATCCTGAACTGTCCTTCCATGGACTCAATCCCTGGGAGCTGGATGAGAGTGCACCGACCCTTACCTTTGCATATATGTATGCTGAGGACCATGAAAAATACAGGACAGAGCAGGATGCATTTATCTATATAGCTGTAAACGCTCATTGGGAAGAACATACCTTTAACCTTCCGATTATTCCAGAGAACATGACTTGGCATCTTTCCTTTAAATCGGATTTCAATTCATATGCACCGGGCGAGGAACCAGAGATAGAATGCCAGACAAACCTTACGCTTGGCCCGCGCAGTACAGCAGTGCTTGTGGCATATTAATGAGATGTTATGAGACTCTTCCGCATACATCCGTATCTCTGAGGAATCTGATCGGAAATGCGCAGTTCTTGGACGAACACAAGTATTTTCGGGCAGATTCCCCTGGGAAACGGCGTCAAAGAAGGCTGCCTCACTGGATTAGTGCGGCAGCCCTGCGGTGCGATCGATATGTTCACTCACTGATCAGTTTGAGCCCGGAAATATCCGGGGCGATGGCCATGGAGTAGTTGGTGTAGTAGACTACAAAGCCGGGCTTGGAGCCATTTGGCTTTTTCACATCCTTGCGGCGCAGGTAGTCGATCTCGACCTTTTCCTGGTTCTTTCCCTTGGAGTAGAAGGCTGCCAGGGCAGCTGCTTCCTCGAAGGCTCTGTCAGGCACTTCCTTGCCGCCGGTCAACAGCACCACGTGGGAGCCCGGGATCTTCTTGGCGTGGAACCACCAGTCGCCTCCGTTTGCTGTCTTGAAGGTCAGTTCGTCGTTCTGAAGGTTGTTCTTACCTACATAGATATCAAAGCCGTCGCTGGAAACATAGTGGAAGGGACGGCTTTTTGTTTTGTCCCTGTAGCCCTTTTTGCCGGAATTGCCTGATTTGATATATCCGCTGGCAGCAAGCTCTTCCTTGATCTGGGAAAGATCGGCATCATTTCTGGCCATATCAAGAAAGTTTGAGACGGATTCAAGCTGTTCAATTGTTTCAGAGACCTCTTTCATCTGCTCATCAAGTGCCTCTCTGGTTCTCTTTAGCTTGGTGTATCTGTCAAAGTATTTCCTGGCATTCTGGGTGGCGGAGAGGGTAGGATCAAGAGGGATGGTTATGTCCTTGCCTGTGTTGTAGTCATTGACCGTTATCTCTTTGTCGCCTTCCGTTGCACTGTAACCGTATACGTTGAGAAGCTCGCCCCAGGTGCGGTACTTATCCATTTTTTCGCAGTCCTTAAGCTGCCGGGTCTGAAGGTCCAGCTTTCTTACATTTCTCTCCAGGATAGTAGATACGATCTTCCTGAGGTCAACGGACTTCTGCCGGTTTCTGGTATATACACTTTTTTCGGCGTAGTAATTACTGATGAGAGCTGAGATGTCTGGCATCACTCTGATGCCGTGGCCTTCCTGTGCTCTGGCGCCAAGTCCCGGATCATAGCCGTAGATGGTAAGAGGAATGGAGCAGTACTCCTTGGGAGCATCATTGTCATAGTAGATTGCCGGGGTAAAAGAGCCTGTTCTTATGTCCTCCATGATGCGGTCAAAGGCCCTGTAGACTGCAGCACCTTCTGAGGACTCAAGGGACGAAGCCCCCTTGTCTGCATCGATACCTGCCCTGAAGCAGATCTCCTGAGCTACAACAGGTGACAGTCCCGTGTATGAGCCGTAGATTGCCTTAAATATCGGCATGGGCTTGGACAGGACAAGAGATGAAAACTCATCTGCACCTGTTAAGAGAGGGTTTGCCTTGTCCTGGCTTGGGATGAAATACTTTCTGCCGGGAAGTACCTCGCGGACAGAGCTGACAGAAGCAGAGATATGCTTGATACTGTCGATGATGGTATCCTCCTCGTCGGTGAAGATGATATTGCTGTACTTGCCCATGAGCTCTATGAGAAGGATCTTATGTCTGAGGTCGCCCATTTCATCCAGATGCTCGATCTCAAATCTGATTATCCTCTCAAGTCCGCCGGGCTGCTCAACGGAGGTGATGCGGCCGTTCTGGATGTGCTTTCTAAGCAGCATGCAGAAGTTCGGTGCTGTCATGGGTGAAGACTTGGTTTCATCTGTCAGGTATACCAGAGGGAGAGATGCATCTGCAGACAGAACCAGCTTTGTCTGCTTGATGCCGTACTTCTCGGCAGCTTCATAGGAGAGCTTTACCGTGATGAACAGCTCATCGCTCTCGGTCTGGGCTATTTTATATATGCGTCCGCCCACAAGAAGGGCTTCGAAATCTCTTTTTAAATTTGCTACAGTTATTCCATCAAATGCCATGTTTGTACTGATTCCTTTTTCTGTTTCTTAGTTTTTGCGTGATTTTACTCAAAGCTATTATAAATATGTAATTTTGGCACCGCAACTGTAAAATTATATGCCGCGTGTGGAAATACCGGGCCTAATCAGCTTGATAAAAGGGGAAATTACTGATATATTTACTATCATTGATAGTATTTTTTGGAGGTTAGTATGGAAGGACAAGAGAAAAAGATTATGCTCTCCGGCATTCAGCCCAGCGGAGATTTACATTTAGGAAACTACCTTGGAGCCATCAAGAACTGGGCAGACAGGGTTAATGAGTTTGAGTGCTATTACTTTATGGCGGATCTGCATACCATTACAGTAAGACAGGACCCCAAGGAGCTCAGAAGGCGCTCTCTGGAGATGCTGGCTCTTTATATTGCCTGCGGACTGGATCCTGAGAAGAATACTCTTTTCCTTCAGTCCCATGTTCCTGCACACGCTCAGCTTGGCTGGGTTCTGGACTGCTACACCATGTTCGGCGAGCTCTCCCGCATGACACAGTTCAAGGACAAGTCCGAGAAGCACAAGGACAACATCAATGCAGGCCTTTTCACATATCCCTCACTGATGGCTGCTGACATTCTTTTGTACCAGCCTCACTATGTACCTGTCGGAGAGGATCAGAAGCAGCACGTAGAGCTCACCAGGAATATTGCTGAGAGATTTAACAATATCTACGGCGACGTGTTCAGGATCCCTGAACCTTATATTGCCAAGACAGGAGCCAGGATCTACGGCCTTACAACTCCCGGGGACAAGATGAGCAAGTCAGACCCCAACGGCTGCGTATTCCTCATGGATGAGCCTGATGTCATCAGGAAGAAGTTCAAGAGGGCAGTGACAGATTCAGATACTGAGAACTGCGTACGCTTTGATAAGGAGAACAAGCCCGGAGTGGCCAACCTTATGAATATCTACTCCACCATCACAGGCAAGAGCTTTGAGGAAATCGAGAAGGAGTTTGAAGGTCAGGGCTACGGCGTATTCAAGCCCGCTGTGGGCGATGCCGTTGTAGAGGCACTGACACCCATCAGAGAAGAGGCAAAGCGTCTTATGGCCGACAAGGCTTATCTTGAGAATGTATATAAAGAGGGGGCTGAGAAGGCTTCCTATATTGCCAACAAGACACTGAGGAAGGTTTACAAGAAGGTTGGTTTCTACCAGCTTTGATTAAGTCTTCGGGGACGTTTCATTTTGTCTCATGGACAATAGTGAGATATCAAACATTTTTTAAACCAACACCGAACAAGCTAAAAGTCATCTGTGCATGTAAGTGCGCGGGTGGCTTTTTTCATGGATTCAAGGGATTTTGTAAAAAAATGAAAAAGACTATTGTAAACGCTTACATTATCTGCTATAACAATTATATAAGAAAAAATGTGAGAGGTATTTGTGTAAGCAATTACAGAATTTTTACATAAAACCTCGGGTATAAGAAGGTAATCTTAGGAGGCAGATGGCAAATGGAACTTTTAAACTATGAAGTACTTGAGAAGTCAGGGTATGAGGGTTATGTACTTAAGGATGCACCCATAAGGGTTCTTCAGTTCGGTGAAGGTAACTTTATGCGTGCGTTTGTTGATTATTTCTTTGATATCAGCAATGAGAAGGCAGGCTTTAACGGTAAGGTAGCACTGGTTCAGCCTATTTCCATGGGCCTCACAGAGCTGGTCAACAAGCAGGAGGGTCTTTACACTCTTTACTTAAGAGGAAGTGAGAACGGACAGAAGGTTGATCAGAAGAGAGTAATCTCAGCCTGTGACTGCTGTCTCAATCCTTATGACAAGAGTGATCTTGACAGGATCATGGAGATCGCTGAGAGCGACGACCTGGACATCATCGCATCCAACACAACAGAGGCAGGTATCGCCTATGATCCTTCCTGCAACTTTGATGATGCGCCTGCAAACAGCTTTCCCGGAAAGCTTACACAGGTTCTTTACAGGAGATACAAGGCAGGCAAGAAGGGTATCGTTGTTCTTTCCTGCGAGCTTATAGATAACAACGGCAAGGAGCTTTTAAAGTGCGTTAACCAGTACATCGATCAGTGGAAGCTTGAGGATGGCTTCAAGAGCTGGGTCAACGAAGAGAACATCTTCTGCTCAACCCTTGTAGACAGAATTGTTCCCGGAAGGATCCGCGATCCCAAGGAAGTTGAGAAGCTTGAAGCAGAGAACGGCTACCACGATGAACTCATCGATGTTGGCGAGATCTTCGGTGTATGGATCATCGAGGGACCTGAGGGACTTGAGGACAGACTTCCTTTCAAGAAGGCAGGGGTCAATGTACATGTTGTTCCCGATGTTATGCCTTACAAGCACCGCAAGGTTCGTATCCTTAACGGAGCACACACAGGCTTTGTGCTTGGTGCATATCTTGCAGGACAGGATATTGTCCGCGACTGCATGCAGAATGAGAACATTGCAGGCTTCATGAACAAGATGCTCAGCGAGGAGGTTATCCCCACACTTACAGATCATCTGGATGAGAATGACCTTAATCAGTTCGCAGCAGCTGTTAAGGACCGCTTCAACAATCCTTTCGTCAACCATGAGCTTATGAGCATTTCCCTTAACTCCACCAGCAAGTGGAAGGCAAGGAATATGCCTTCATTCCTTCAGTACATCGACAAGAACGGTAAGCTTCCTGTATGTCTGACAATGTCACTTGCAGCATATATCGCTTTCTACTCAAACGATATTCAGGAGCTGACAGATAAGGGCCTTGTATGCAAGAGACCTGCAGGCAACACCTACACAGTAAGCGATGACAGATGGGCTCTTGAGTTCTACTATGACCACAGAAACGACTCCGAGGAGGAACTTGTTAAGGCTGTACTTGGCAACGAGAAGATGTGGGATCAGGACCTCAACAAGATCGAGGGTCTTACAGATGCAGTGATCGCAGATCTTAAGCTCATCCACACAGAGGGAGCTGAGAAGGCATATAAGAGCTGCCTTTGATCTTTCAAAAATAATATGATAGCGGCCGGTTAAGGTTCGAACCTTAACCGGCCGTCTCTTGTTTTCGTTGACATTGACCTTGAAATTGCGTTATATTATAAT
>JAEEGL010015007.1_pt1 | contig 31451 bp, 26 predicted proteins | sample 9134231 | NCBI WGS metagenome assembly JAEEGL01 (sample SAMN16246548, study PRJNA631951) | gut metagenome | biome: gut microbiome; feature: rumen; material: fiber-attached | host: Bos | place: Iran: Karaj | collected 2018-10 | reverse complement strand
TATCGAAGTCAAAATGAAGAGCTAATCGACTTTTCAAACAAAGCTTTCTATAATGGAACACTTCAAGTGGCACCAAATGTAAGCAAAAACATTAAAAACAAACCAATTGAACGAATTATGGTTGATGGGCTTTGGGATGATAGAAAAAATCTTGCCGAAGCTAAGGAAGTTGTGCGCTTATTAAAGTCTATTTTAAAGAATCGAAAACACAAAGAAACTGTTGGAATCATAACTTTCAACGTCGAGCAAGAAAACTGCATTGAAGACTTAATTGACGAGAAATGTCAACAAGATGATGAGTTCAGAAAATTATATAATGTAGAGCATTCTCGGATTGAGAATGGGGAAGATGTGAGCTTGTTTGTAAAGAACCTAGAAAATGTGCAAGGTGATGAGCGTGATATTATCATTTTCTCTATTGCCTACGCAAGAAATGTGGCTGGTAGAGTCAATGCTTCGTTTGGTAGTTTATCAAACGAAGGGGGAGAAAATAGGTTGAATGTGGCAATCACTCGTGCAAAACGCAAAGTGTATGTGGTGACAAGTATCGAACCAGAAGAACTAAAAGTAGAGAATTCAAAGTATCTCGGACCAAAGTTGCTTCGCAAATATTTAACCTATGCTCGAGCTGTTTCTAAAGGGGACGACAAAGAAGTTAAATTATTGCTTTCTGGCTTTGAAAATCATGTAGAGAATAAGAAACCAATCATTGATATAGAACCAATTGAAGTGCAAATTGCAAAGCAACTAAATGAACTTGGTTATGACACAGAGATTAATTTGGGAAATTCAAACAGCAAACTGTCACTTGCAATTTATGATAAAACTCTAGATAAGTATCTACTTGGAATTGAAACAGACCACGACGTGGTGGCTTCAAGTGAGAGTGCGCTCGAGCGTGATGTGTATCGAAATGAATTTCTAAAGACTCGTGGCTGGAAGATTTATCGTGTGTGGAGTCGTGACTGGTGGCACAACTCTTCAATGGTTATTTCCAACATTTTAAAGATGCTTGAAAAGCAACAAAAAATCGACACACTTGATGATTCCATTAAAAAAGCCCGCAAATAAAAATAAAAAGAACTTTACATAGTTCTTTTTATTTTGCAAAAAAAGTAAATAACCAAATTACATGGTCATTTCTACTTTTTTAAGTGGTTTATCAAAAACAATATTGGTTCTACCAGCACGATAAGCTGCAGTTAATAATTTTTTGTTTAGAGTGTTCTGTAGAACGTGATCTACAGATGTTTTTTCTGTACTTGTAGTTTTAAAAGCAGCAAACGCTATACCATATATTATAGCACCTACCATAACGTTAGCAGATTTATATGTTGCTAACAAATCTTCAGAAACTTCTGGGGCTTCCAAATTACTATTTTGTGAATTAAGTTTACCGAGCGTATTTTTGATAAAGGCTAATGATTTTGTAAAATCGTTGGTAAGAAAATTAGCTTTTTCTACAACTTCACCAATTTTAGGAGTGTAACGATTGCTTACTCTTGAAATTGATGGATTTGGTTTCATATCGTCTCTAATTCCCATGTCAATGCAGTAAGCCCAGTAATCTTTGAGATCATTTGCTGTCCAGTTTTTGGGAATGTTTTCCTCTTCTCCTTGAGCAACATACTCACGATTTACCCATATACAAGTCTGTTGAACTTCTTTGCTATAATCAGTTTCGACGTTGCTAAAATAATACACACACAATTCAGCGATGCTAGAATGGATAGCATTTAAAGAATTCACAAATTCAATACAATCATCTATTTGATTAATATCCGTTATATTTTTTGCAATGCCTTTTAGTTTTGAATAAAAAACATCTTTATTTATCATAATCAATCCCTCCATATTATGATGCCGGTATTGTAGCATAAAAACGTCAAGAAGTCAATATTAAAACCAAAAGTTGCATATTGTATTTACTATTCCCAGTTGATGGAGATTGACAGGTTTGCTGAGTTTAGTGGAAAGATGTAGATGTAGTTGTCATCTTCATTGATTAGGTAATCAATTCCGCTAATATGCCAGCTTACTGGAGAGTAGGTTTTATCATCAATTTTAGTTGAGTTTATCACATCGGTTACTTTAGGCAATACGAAGTATTTATCTTCAATTGTAAATGAATTAACTAATGCGGGCATTGTTTTGAATGTTGACTTACCCAAAATTAAGTTAAATGAATGATTAATTAGGTCAATTTGATAAGTTTTATTATTTATCACAAATTGGTTATTGACCTTAATGTTGGTTTGTTTGTTATTTTGAATGTAAGTGAGTGTATTGTTTGATAAGTAATATGTGAAATTTAATTCCGGTTGAGAGAAACTAATGATGTCTGTTAAATAATCATCACTTATGATTTTGTTTTCCACTAAGGAGTATGTTTTGTCGTTGATTGTGAACGAATTTTTGTCAAATGAAACATTGCTTTCCCAAGTTATTTTGTTGTTTGCAATTTTGTAAATACGATCAATAATAAATGAATTGTTATCAATTGGATAACTCTTTTTTCCTGCACGCACGCACATATTTTCGGTATCTAGCGTGTAGGTCACATCTTTTATCGTAAATTTTTCATCCACAATTTCGCATTCATTAGTAAACGTAACAGATTTTTTTAAGAAATCAATTGTGTGCTGTGTGTCGTTTAGATTAAAGGTAGCAAATCGGAATGGAATTTCTTGATGTATGGTAAAATCATAATTAATTTCATAATTGATTGGTGTGTAAATCGCATAAATTAGCTTGTTTTCGTTGATACTTTCACCATTTTCACTCCAATCTGCTAAATAACCTTGTTTTTGAGGAATTTGTGGGATTGTGGTCACATTTTCACCTTTTTCAACTACAATTTTATCAATTAGTGTGCCACCTGCCACATAAGTAACCACAAAATGTGTTGTGTTTGCGTCGAGTAAAGCGTTTTGCTCTTCAATGATTCTTTCCATGTTGGCAATTTTTTCGTTGAGTGATTTTACTTCTGTGAAAAGATGTAGAATTTGATTGTCTTTTTCTGAAATTAAGAGGGCGTTTTCTTCTAGTTTTTGTTGTAATTGCGAGGTTAATTCAGTTTGGGCGTTGAGTGCGTTAGTTTGTTCGTCGATAATGCTTTGTTGTTCAGTAATTAAGTTTTGTTTTTCTTGTAAAACTTTTAAAATATCGACATCAAGTGAAACGCCGCCGGTTTCGATTATTATTGCTTGCTCATCTAATTTGGCTTGCTGGGCTGATATTGTGTTATTTAAAGATTTTATTTGGTCATTAAGCGAGTTTATACTAGTGTTTTTTTCGTTTAAATCAGCTTTTAATTGATTAATTTCGTTTTGGAATGAATCAATTTGCAATTTTTGCTCTTCTAGTAGCTTAAGTTGCTCTTCATAGTCGAGATTTTGACTTAAAACATCAAGCCGTGCCTTTTGTTCGTTGATTAACGATGTTTGTTCGGCTAATTTTTGCTCTTGTTCAGTTAATTTGGCTTGAGCAATGTTAAGTCTGGAACTTAAATCGTCTAACTCAATGTTTTTTTGCTCAATTTTCGATTGATTTTCTTGCATTTTTTCATTATTTTCGTCTAATTGGAGCTGAAGTGATAGTAATTCTTGATTTAATTTAGAAAATTTCTCACCTGACTCAAATTCGTTGAGATTTTGCGTTTGCTCTTCGATTATTTTTTGGCTTTCATCAATCTTTTGGGTTTGATTTATGATTGTGTGCTGCTGTAGGTCAATCATCACCACAATTATAGTTACAAACACAAAGCACATTATAAATGTGACGATTCCAATTGTTAACGGTAATTTTTTGTTTTCCATATTATATCCTCGCTTCTAGCTCCTATTTTTGAAAAACTAAAAAATGTGACATACCTGCAAAATTTGACGACTTAGTGACGTAAATTTGCTGTTAAGCTACTAAATTTTGCTTTTTAAGTGAGTCAATGCAATCAGAAGGCCAAGTTTGCCATACTCATAAGTTAAGCCTCCTTGCATAAATGCAGTGAATGGTTCGGTAATTGGACCATCACAACTAAGTTCGATTGTAGCTCCAGAAATGAAACTTCCGCTTGCCATGATTTCTTCATGCGGGTATCCTGGCATTTCGCTTGGCATAAGTGTAACAAAATTTTCTAATGCCACGCCACGTTGAATTCCACGACAAAACTCAATCAAACTTTCGGCACTACCAAGCGAAATTGTTTGCACGATGTCAGCTCTCTTTTCGTTGAATCTGGGGCTAACTTTGTAGCCTAATTTTTCCAGCATGAAGCTTGCTAAAGTCATTGTTTTAAGGCTGGCACACACCACACTTGGAGCGGAGTAGAGTCCCTTAAACATTGGCAACAGTTGATTAAGGTTTGCGCCAATGTCTTTGCCCACACACGGGGCTGAAAAACGCTCAGATATGTCGAAAATTAAGTCTTTTTTGCCCACAATATAGCCACCAGTTTTGGTTTGACCTGCGCCTAAGTTTTTAAGTAACGACCCAACCAGCACATCTGCGCCCACATCGGTGGGTTCTTTTGTTTCTACTAAGTCGCCATAGCAGTTATCCACCATGATAATTGTGTTTGGAGACACTTTCTTAATTAATGCACACACTTTTTCAATTTTGTCCACAGTTAGGCTTAGGCGATTGCTATAACCTCGAGAACGCTGGATTTCAATCATTCTCACAGGTGCTTTTTTTAATCTTTTTTCTATCGCATCAAAGTCAAAATCATTGTTAATCAGTGGAATTTCTTCGAATTTAACGCCATTTGATTTTAGAGAATTGTGGCTGTTACCAGTAATGCCGATGATTCCTTTTAGGCTGTCGTAGGGCTCGCCAGTAATTGACAAAAGTGTGTCGCCATGGTGCAGTAGCCCAAAAAATGTGATAGTTAAGGCATGAGTTCCCGACATGATTTGAGGCCTAACTAGGGCATCTTCAGTGTGAAACACGCTTGAATAGGCCGCTTCAAGCTTGTCTCGTCCGTTATCAAAGTAGCCATAGCCCGTTGTTTCACAAAAATCAGTGGGGGAAAGTTTCACAGAGTGTAGAGCATTCAGCACTTTAGCACTATTTTCCATGCAGTTTTTTTCATACAATGCAAATTGTGGGGCAAGTTCTTTTTCTGCATTCTCACACAACGCAAACATTTCATCGGAAATTGGCAATTCGTTCATAATTTCATCCTTTTACACTTTAGTGTAACATAAACCAAAACTTTTGTCAAACGGTGCAAAAACTGTGAGTTTTTTGCACTTTCTTATTCGATCCAAACACCAAACAAATTTTGGATGTGTAGCAAACTTATTAAATAATGGGTTGAGCGCAAGCCAGATGCTTGGCGGCAAACAAATTTTGCATGATTAGTAAAATAACAAAATATTGGCTTGAGCGGCAGCCAAATGCTATGCGTGATTGAGAGGAACTAAAATATAAAATTTGATTAAAGTAAGTTCCCGATCCAAACACCAAACAGATTTTGGATGTGTAGAAAAGTAACTAAATATTGGGTTGAGCGTCACGCTCATTACACAAAAATTTCACAATTGGTGTAGTAAAATTAATAGTAAGAGGAAATCTAATTTAATGGGCACTAAAATGGGAGGGAAAAATGAGCTATGTTGTGTTTGGAGTGGCAATTATGCTACTTTGGGCGGGTTACTTTTTTGGGCACAAGTTTTTCATAAAGCACGAGAAGATAATATTAAAAATTGCATCGCTAACGCTAGCGGGGCTGCTTTTTGTGTGGTATTTTGGTTCGAGTGAAAATTTACTCACCTCGGTTAATGCACTAGCTAGTGACCAATTGTCTAGGGCAGCAAGCTTATTTAGCTCGATTGCAGTGTGGCTGCTGTTTGCAAGTAACACAGTGCTTTGTATGTATCCATTTTTCGAGCATAAACTACTAAAAAACTACGCAAGGTGGTTCACTCCAATTGGGGCAGTGTTGTCGATTGGACTGCTAAGCAACTTAGGTTTTGCATATTCACAAAGTTATGATTACAATCTTGTGAAAGTTGTGATGGAATTAAATGTTGCATTGCTTACTGTGTATAGCACACATTGTTTGATAGAAAACAAATTCTTTAAAGCAACCAAAAAAGAGGTTGGAGAATTTTTTATAGCGCTGCCAATAGTGTTGCTTGTGTCGATGCCTCCATTTATTCTCAAGGCGTTCTTTGGAATACCTCTTCAGGGCAAAGTGAAAGGATTTACATTCAATCACAGAATTTATCTCTACATTTCATTTGTAGTCTTGTTTGGATTGTATATCCTACTTAGAAAAAAAGATCGCTCGTTTAATCGAATGGCGCTCTTGTTTATTTCGCTTACAACATTGATTTCATACTGCTATAATCAGGATTTTTCAAATTTTATTAGACCAACATCGTGGCCCCTACACCTTTGTAACACAGCGATGTTTATTGTGCCAATATGTCTAATTTTTCGATGGGAAAAATTATTCTATTTTACATTCTTCATAAACGTGCTAGGAGCATTCTTTGCAATGTTAATGCCGAATAGCGGCGATAGCGATGTTTTTACATCGGCGAGCGTTGTTCGTTTTTGGATAAATCACATTTGTGCGTTTGCAATGCCTCTGCTTATTGTGTTCTTAAAGGTTTATGATCGCCCCAAATTGCGGCAATTCATCTATTCAATGGGTGGGTTTTTCGTGTATTTTGTGCTAGTGTTAGTCATGAATGCATGGTTTACCAATTACGATTCTGGAGTAGATTTCTTCTTCCTAAATTCTGATTTTATTGCGGATAAACTTGGTCGATGGGCCACAGACATACGAAACATTACTGCAGAATTTAGCATTGGGGAACTCAATTTTGTGTTTTATCCTTTGTATCAATTCTTATTTTTCTTGGTTTATGTGTTACTTGGCCTTGGAATGTGGTTTGTCTATGCATGGTTGTTCACTGCGCAAGATGTATATGACGAATTGAGAGCGAAAAATCAAAAGATAAAACTTGATGAAAGTGCGTTGTGCGTTAAATATGGTAAAAAATCGGTGGGAGAGTGTCGAATGAAAGGAAGTCAAAATAAGTTAGTCGTAAAAAATGTGTATAAGAGTTATGGTAACAATAAATATTATTCAGTTGAAGATGTGAGTCTGAGTGTGAAAGGTGGAGAAATATTTGGTTTCCTAGGACCTAACGGGGCAGGTAAATCCACAATCATAAAGTGTATTGTAGGAATTCAACCAGCCACCAAAGGGTCAATTGAAATTAATGGATATAACATAGCCACTCAACCTGTGGAAGCCAAGGCTCAGTTTGGATTTGTGCCTGACCACTATGCGTTGTATGAAAAATTGACAGGTAGGGAATATATCAACTACATGGCTGATTTGTATAACGTAGATAAAAAAGACCGTGAAAGTAGGCTAGACAAATTGTTGGATGACCTTAGCATGAGAAATTCAATTGATAACCAAATCCGAACCTATTCGCATGGTATGAAACAAAAGATTGCCATCATGAGTGCTCTTATTCACAACCCAAAACTTTGGATTTTGGATGAACCACTCACGGGGCTAGACCCAACTAGTATCTATCAAGTGAAAGAATGTATGAAAGAGCATGCTAAGAAAGGTAATATTGTGTTTTTCTCAAGTCATATTATCGACATTGTGGAAAAACTCTGTGACCGAATTATGATAATCAAGAAAGGACGCATTCAAGCGGCAGTTACCCTAGAAGAACTGAAAGCGCGTAATCAAACACTAGAGAATTTCTATCTCTCAATCATCAATGAGCCTGATCAACCGAATTCGGAAATTATTGAAAAAGTTGACGTGCAAGAAATGCTCGATGACAAGTGGTTTAAGAAGAAAAAGCGTTCTCGAGGTGACAAATGACAAAGTTTAAAACTTTATTTTTGATGCAACTAAAAGAAAAGTTAGATTTGTCGTTTCTGCGAAGTAGAAAACAAACAATGTTTAAAATCGTGTTTGCTATTCTCGGATTTGGTGTAATCACCGCAGCAAGTTATTTGGTGCTTTGGTTGTGTCAGTGGTTAAATTTATTTTCAGCAATAGCGCACATTCCGCTAGCAGTGATGGGAGTTGTGCTTTGTGTGTGCTTTTTCCTAAATTTGTTTACCTGCACAATTGGATTAAGCAAATCACTTTTCTATTCAAAAGATAACATGATGCTTATCACTTTACCAACGCCAGCTGATTCGTTGTTTTTGTCAAAGTTGTTGGTTTACTACATAAGTGAAATTAAGAAAGCTTTCACATTCCTGATTCCGATTTTCTTCGCTTATGGTATTTTGTGTGGGCTACCAATTTACTATTATTTGTGGATGCCTATTTTAATGGTGATTTTCACCGCAATACCTGTGTTGATTGGAGCACTTTTGGCCATTCCAACGAACTTCATTCTAAGGCTACTAAATCATCACCCAATGCTACGAATTGTGTCGGTTGTGGTTGTGCTTGGGGCATTGGTTTTTGGAGTGGTGAGATTGATTGGTGCAATTCCTGAAGACATCAACCTAATCGAAAGTTGGACTGCAATCAGCAAATGGATTCGTTCGTTCCTAACTGGCTTTACAGAAATTTTCTTCCCGCTCTATGCTTTCACGTTGTGTTTGTGTGGAAAATTTGAGAATATGCAATCGGTGTTTTTCACAAGCTATACCTATCTTGTTCCGCTTGCGCTGATAGGAATAATTGGCGTGCTGATTGTGGTTAATTATTTAGTATCGCGTCCTCTTTACTATAAAATCATTTCACGTCAATTTGAGTTTAATAAAAAGGAAATCAAACATCCACGAAGCAATCGAATCCATCATCCGTTTTGGTCCACTTGTGTGTATGAAACGAAACGGCGTTTGCGTGATTCAAACATACTTGCTGATTCGCTCACGATGATAATCACCACCCCAATCGCAGTGTTGCTCTTAAACTCAATTTATGCCGCCATCAACACTCGAATGCTCGGTGATTACTTTACCATGGCGTTTAATGTGCTGGTGATTTTACTCTTTGTGCTAGCAGGAAATATCAACGTAGCAAATGTTTTTTCGCGTGATGGAGAAACTCTTTATCTAAACAAAACAAAGCCGAACAAACCACTCACAATTCTTGTGCCACGTTTGTTTCTGAGCGTTATCACCACGTTTATTGCGGTTTTATCGAGCACAATAATTTTTGCACATTTTTCTAACCTTGGTGTTGGTGGAGGAATTGGTGTGTTTGTGTTGCTTTTTAGCGTGGCGCTTACTCACATAATTTGGAGCGCAGAAATGGACTTCATGAATCCACAAACTCGACGATTTGCCACAGAAGGAAGCAATGCTGTGTCACCAAATGAAACAAAGTCCACAATTCTCACTTTCTTTATGAGTGTGATTACGTTTGGACTCACAATTTTCTTCCTAGTTGATGGTCGTGGTGGCGTGTGGACAAAGCTTGCCTTAGCGGCTTTAGCTTTCTTAGTTTATCGTATTTGGGTGTTTTGCTACAAAACAAAAATTCTATTCAAGGAGAAGTAGATTATGCGTAAGTCAGTCTTGTTTTTACTAGGCGTGCTTTACCTCGTGTCGGTTGTTGTCGTCACGTTTTTTGGTATTCAAGCGCGCATGGATCAATTCAAAGTCTACATCTCACATCTTGAGATAACCAATTATCAAGGAACTTTTGATCTAGGTGGGCAGAAAGTCAAATATGCGTCAATAACAAAGAAAACAGAATCAGTTTCTTTTTGCGTTGAGACTAGAATAGAGCCAAGTAATGCTACAAATAAAAAACTTGAGTATGTGTTATTTAAACCGAATGGCGAACTTTTAGATAGCTCGGGTATTGTAGTTACAAGTGATGGGATAGTTGAATTTCATGAAACTAAAGATGTAATATTAAAAATTAAAACAACAGATGGTTCTGCACTTCAAGAAAGTATAATGATTTTTTGTTCGCAATAATTTCACAAAGATTTCACAATAATTTTAAAATTAACGAAAAATGTAAAAAAAACGTAAATAATCGTCAAAAATTTGGTAAAAATAATTTTAATATGATAAAATTATTGTAACCAAAATATTGGTAAATTACAAAAAAGGAGTAAATAATGAAAAAATTTTGTCTAGGTCTATTGTGCAGTATGTTGCTTATGATTAGTTCATTTGTTTTCATTGCGTGTGGTGACAAGGAAAGTTATCCACAATTTAGCACAAACTTAAAAACTACTTATAATTCAAACGACACGATAGACTTAAGTGCTTTCACTTTGACTGTAAAAAATAGTAAATCAGAGTCAGTTGAAGTGAAAGCTGCTGATATCGAGTTTGATATCGAAGCAAAAAATGCTAAATCAACCACAAAATATGTGGTTACAACCAAAGCTCAGACCACTGGCGTGGCTCCTCTGTCAGCCCAAACAAACGCAGAGAGTTTTGTGGCTGGGAAATACAACATAAAAGTTATTGTTCTTAGTAATAACAAAGAATATGACGTTTGCGTTGTAACTATTAAACAAGCAGAAGACCCAATCGTCTTTAATCGTCCAACAGCAATAACTGGACTTAAGTACGATGGTCAGAGTCACCCATTAGTGCAAGATAACTCTGGTGGCAATGAAGACGTGAGCATAATTTATTCTCTTACTGGAGAGAAGAATTCATATGCAGAAGGAATTCCAAACGGAACAAACGCTGGCACATACACTGTTTTCTATGAGGCTTCTTCTCGAAATCAAAACAAAACTTCAGTGAAGGGTAGCGTGAATGTTACCATTGCACAAAAAGAGCTTACTTTAGCTAATCCAGGGCCTCTCGTAGTTGATGCCTTAGTATTTGATTTATCATTCAATGATGGGCAAGTTGTGAATAATGATGATGTTGAGTGTTACATAATTTCAGGATTACCAGCAGGCGATAGTGCATATGGTGATTACACGTTAAACATTGGCCTTAAAGGTGCTGCAAAAGATAACTACTACTTAGAGAAAACCACAATCTCTGTTACTTACACGGCAGATGCCTACTTCAATGCACCACAACCAATCGCTAATCTAAAATACGATGGTACTACGCAAGAATTAATAACTCCAGGTAGTTTTAAAGAAGGTGTAACTGGAGAATTTAAATATAGTTTAAATAACTCAACTTCTGAAGATTATGGCTCTGCCATTCCAAGAGCAACTAACTTTGGAACTTACACAGTCTACTATCGTGTCATACCAAATGGTTCTGAGCATGTGGGGTATGATGGTCAAATTGAAGTAAGAATTGAAAAAGGTGATATAGACACATCTAATGTTGCGCTTACTGCAAATGAATTTACATATAATGGGCAGTCACAACAAGTTGGAGTAACAGGGAATGAAAATTGTTCTGTTCAAGCTTCTTACAAAATTGACGGTGAAATTGTAGCCCAGTTTAAAGATGTAGGTACATATGAAGTCATTATTGAATTTTCACCTAATGATGGAAATAATTACAATAAGCCAGCAGATAAAGTTTTCACTGCTGCAATAAGTCCAAAAGAAATTTCATTAGAAGAGACTGAATTTTCATGTTCTAGTGACAATATCACAGCACCATCATTAACGTTGGTTGGCGTAGAAGAAGGGGATGTTAGTGCAATAACTGCATCGATAAGTTCTGAACTTCCATCAGATGGAACTGGTTCACCTTACACGCTAAACGTTGAGCTTAATGGAAATGCAAAAGGTAACTATGTCCTAAGTGATGGCTTTCGAACAATAACACTCGAAGTTTTAGATGTTGTTACAAATGTTTCTATGTTTTTGGCTCCACAGTTTATAAGGGATTTCAATGATCCGACTAATATACACAACTCTGAAGCAACTTCAGAACAAGATATTAAGGCTAATGAAAGTAAATTTTTTCAATCAATAACCTATACAGTTGGTGATGACAACGAGTTTGTGGTGAAACCTTATTTACTTGTGCTTAACAATGGTACCCCTCAAGTAAAAGAGAATTTTGCTGTTGATTTGGAAATGACGATTTATAATGAAACCACAGGTAGCTGGGATCCAGCCACAGATTATTATACATTTGATAATTCAACATTTGAAATTAAGTTTAATGAAACAGGAAGCTACATTGCGGCAGGAAACAAATTTAAATTTGTAATGTCATTACATGGCTGTGATCAAGATAGACAGGGTAACGCCATTGAACCAATTACACTTGAATTCAATGTTGAAGATGGGTGGAATGCTTACACCGCGCTCGACTTAGGTCGAATCAATATAATGAGTGATAGCATGACAGATGCTCTTTATGCAACATATCTTGAGAATGCAATAAATGACCAATCTACAATTTGGCTAGATGGTAACAATGTTCGTAATCAAGCAATGAATTATTCTAATCTTTGGAAAAACTTTATTGCAACAAAGACTCATGTTCAACCAAGTGAAGTAAAACACATTAATGGTCTATTTATTCATGGAGATATCAATGTTACAGCAGAAGATATTCCAGCAGAATATTTTATAAATGCTCAAGAAGCAACAGGCGTGTATGCTTCAGCAGTTGGTTCACTTAGAGATGGTTCTCAGCTTTATAATTACTACATGGAAAATAACTTTGTGTTGAATGGTAACATGTTTACTATCAACTTTAGCCAAGTTCCTCTTTGTTTAAGTAATAAAGATAGTAGTACTGGTAGTGGTTATTATTATTCGGAAAATCAAGCTACATTCTTCCCAAGTCACACTGCAGCCTTTGCATTTATGGAAAAGAAAGAAGTGAAAGAAGATTATGTAGCATCTTGGAATCAAGCTATATTAAACACTCCACATGTAGCTGATATTAAAAATTGTAATTTTATTGGAAATTCACTTTCTGAGATTGTGACACTTGAAGAAGATGCTTCAACTCAAGACAAATTTGAAGTACTTCAATATTCTGGTGGTTTGATTGGAGTGAAGAGCTTTTCTACAACAACTAATTGTGACAATTGTATTTCAAACAGATTTATGATTTCATGGTATTCAGATAATTTAGGGCCTCAATATAATGCTACTACGCTAAATTATTGCAAAACGTATGATAGTTTCAATTCTGGTTTCTTCTCATTTAGAGGAACAAACAATTTTATAAATAACTCTGAATTCAAGCGTTTTGGTGGACCTGCAATACTCCTTATTTGTGGTGATCCACAAGATAATGGAACAAGTAATGGACCAAAATATTTGTCTGAGATGACTGTTGATGCTAATTCTATCATTGAAAGTTACATAACAGGTCAAGAGCCTTGGTTTGTTATGATGGCGTCAACACAAACAGCAAATACCATCAAAGAGATTGTTGATCCACTTGTATATAATTATGGTCACAACACAATTATCACTGACAATAAGCTAAATATGAAAGTGTTAATTATGATGGATGATTATCTCAATGCAGACGTTCCTGCATATGGAAAATTTACTCAAGGCAATTTTGTGCTTGATACAGAACTAAGTGAAACAAATCCTGTTTATTTAATTCCTTGGGGGGCTGGTGCGCCTGTGTTTGTTGATGCCGCAGGACATTGCGCATTCTATAATGGTACATCCTTGATGAATCCTGATCAAACACAATTTACACAAGCTTTTTCGGGTAACCTCATTGGATTTAATTATAATTTAACTCAACAAGCCCAGCAGGCTCCAATCTTAGGATTAGTGTTTGAGATGAAACCAGCTTCATAGTAGTTTTCAACAAAAAGAGTGAAAAAAGTGAATATTCACTCTTTTTTTGTTTGCATTTTAAGTGTTGAAACTGAATAAAAGATTTAGTGTAACAGAACGAACAACGCTAATGTAGGGGGTGAGATTATCGGTGTAGGTTATGCTTGAATTTAGATAGTTTAGTGCGCTTATTAGGGAAAGTAATAGTGAGTGTGTGGGGATGTCGCTGTGTGAAATGTAATCATTTAAGCTAAGAGCTTCGTGGCTTAGGGTTAGGCGAAAATTTTGTTCGGTGATTTTTTCACTGCCTAACTGAATTGTTTTGTCGCATAAAAGGCGCAGGGCAGAAATGATATGAGAGTAGATAATTTGGGTTTTGGAAATTTCGTCGTCTGTTAAACCATCTATAACAATTCTTGGAGATGAAATTTTAATTACTACGGTGGGCTCGGTTAAATTGCTCGACACTGTGATGGCATCAGTTTCGTTGTTAAAAGCGGCGAGCGCTAATTTTTCTTGATATGGCACAGCACCTGCTCCTCGAGCAACGTAGTGTTTTATATCATTATCGTTAGGAAGCGTGTTTAAACACACACAGAAAAAATTTACAGTAGGCAAATGTTTTGTGCGCATGGAAAAAATTGACAAACAACACTGTAAAATAACCAAAAATACGAAAAAAATAACAAAAATTATGCTAAAAATTATTAGCTTAATTCGCTTTTTTCCGCCTAAGTAGTGAGTTTCAATGTAACGCATGATAAAACTTATGTAACAATTTTGACTAAAATTCAAAAAAGTTGTCACGCGAAGTTGCAAATAAATTTTTCTGTGCTATAATAGAAATGCCAACCCAGATGGTTGGATCGTGGTAGCGCTTCGCTCTAAGACTAGCCTTACCATTCTATAACTAGGCGGTAGACAAATAAATTTGCGTGAGATATGAAAGTTTGCGCTGATGCAACGAGCGAACGTGCGAGGACGAATAAGAGAGGTGAAAGAATGAAAATAGAACCATTATTTGATAAAATTGTGATTAAACCAGTCGAACCAGAGAAGGTGACTGCAGGTGGGTTAATTTTGCCAACTAACAATCAAGAAAGGCCACAAATAGCTGAAGTAATTGCTGTTGGTGGAGGCAAGACATTCGATGGTAAAACTGTTGAGATTCAAGTAAAACCAGGCGACAAAGTGCTTTACCCAAAGTATGCTGGCAGTGAATTTAAATTTGAAAATCAAGACTATGTGATTTTATCACAGTCGGATTTGCTTGGAAAAATAAATGATTAAGAGGTGAAATATGGCAAAACTAATTAAATCTGGAGAAGATGCAAGAAGAAAACTTGAAATGGGTGTGAATGCGCTTGTAGACACCGTGAAAGTGACCCTTGGACCTAAGGGGCGTAATGTGGTGTTGGATAGGAAATTTCAAACTCCACTAATCACTAACGATGGTGTTACAATTGCTAAGGAAATTGAACTTAGTGACCCATTTGAAAACATGGGCGCTCAGATTATTAAGGAAGTGAGTGTGAAGACAAATGACGTGGCTGGAGATGGAACCACCACAGCCGCAGTGCTTGCTCAAAGCATAATTCATGAGGGCATGAAAAACTTCGCAGCGGGAGCTAATCCAATCGTGCTTAAAAAAGGAATTACCAAGGCTGTGGATGCTGTTGTTGCAGACCTAAAAAAGCAATCAAAACCTATTGAAGATGAAAAATCAATCGAGCAAGTGGCTAGCATTTCTGCAGGGGATGTGGAAGTGGGTAAACTCATCAGCGAGGCTTTTAAAAAGGTGGGGAAAGACGGTGTGATTACCGTGGAAGAATCTAAGACTATTGAGACTAGCCTTGATGTGGTGGAAGGTATGCAATTCGACCGAGGTTATGCAAGTAGCTATATGTGCACCAACACAGAGAAGATGGAAGCTGTGCTAGATGACCCAGTGATTCTCATTACCGATAAAAAAATTAGCGGTATGCAAGAAATTTTACCATTGCTCGAGCAAGTGGTGAAAACAGGGCAAAAAATGCTGATTATTGCCGACGATGTGGAAGGTGAGGCACTTACTACATTAGTGATTAACAAACTCCGTGGCACATTTAATTGTGTGGCAGTCAAAGCTCCTGCGTTTGGTGACAGGCGCAAAGCAATGCTAGCGGACATTGCAATTCTCACTGGTGGAAATGTGATTTCCGATGAATTGGGAAGAAACCTAGCTAACACCACACTAGATGACCTTGGTAGAGCAAAGAGTGTGGTAGTAACGAAAGACACCACCACGATTGTTGGTGGCGTAGGTGACAAGAAAGCAATTGCCGAGCGTGTGAATGCAATTAAAGCTCAAATTGAAACATGCACAAGTGATTACGATCGTGAAAAACTGCAAGAGCGACTTGCCAAGCTTGCTGGTGGAGTGGCAGTGATTAAAGTGGGTAGTGCGACCGAAGTGGAAATGAAAGAGAAAAAACTTCGTATCGACGATGCCTTGGCTGCAACCCGTGCGGCAGTGGAAGAGGGAATTGTGTGTGGTGGAGGAGTTGCACTTCTTCATGCCATTCCTGCAGTAAAAACTTTGGTAGGCAAGCTTGATGGTGATGAGAAAGTGGGAGCAAACATCGTTCTCACGAGTTTGCAAGCTCCAATTCGCCAAATTGCACTCAACGCAGGCATTGATGGCGGAGTGATTGTAGACAAGATTCTAAGTAGCAAAGAAGAGAACTTTGGTTATGATGCCCTGACAGATAAATTTGTGAATATGATTGAAAAAGGTATCATCGACCCAACTAAAGTCACTCGTTCAGCTATTCAGAATGCAGCAAGTGCATCAAGCACGCTACTTACCACAGAGTGCGTGGTAGCATCAGAACCAGAAAAAGAACCAGTTGCCCCAGCCGGCATGGGCGCAATGGATATGTAACAAAAAAACATGGCAAATTTTGCCATGTTTTTTTGTTTGTTTTAGGTTACTTCTATGCTTACACAAATTGTTAAATTTTTTATTCAATTTGTTTTGTGATATTGGTTTAATGTGGTATAATAAGAAAAAAACAAAGGGGGCAGCTATGGACGACGATAATGGAAGTTTGTTCGATCAATTGGGGATTTTTAAAACTATTTGGGATTTAACTTGTGGTCGAATTTTTAACTACATCGCTTGCTTTTTTTGCATTGTGATTTGCGTGATTGTGGGTAGGCTGATGTAGTAACATAAAAAAATAAGTTGATTTTTTTTAATTAAAGTGATAAAATCAAACTAACCAAGTTATTGGAAAAAAATTAAAGGAGATTATTATGCAAAAGACAAAATCATTTAGTTTGCTAAGTGGCGTGCTTTCATTATGTTTGATGATTGTTTTTGCCCTAGGTTTCGCAGCTTGTGGAGAAAGTACTAAAAATGAAGGAAAATATATGTTCACCGCAATTCAAATTCACAAAGTTGGACTTGAAATGTGGAACTGGAGTGAGGTGCCAGGTCATGAAAACGGTATGTATGTAGCTGTGAAAAATAAGGCAGAACAATTTAGTGTGTCCACTAAATGTGGAGATGTAACTTATTATTGTTGTTCGGATTATACGAGCAAAAAAGAAAAGAATGAAGATAATGAACAGCCCTATGATAAGTATAATTATAGTGGGTTACGCTTAATATTTGATGGTAAAAAATATGATACAGCTCAATTGTTAGCAGCAGTTCAAATTTTTTATTTTGATTACGAAAGACCCTATAATGATCCGAAGAATGTCTCTGCAAGCATTCATGAAAATGGCTATATTATAATAAATGATGTTGAATATGAAAATGCAGATAAAATTTACATTGCCGTAGAATGGTTTTATCTAAATGATGACAACACAGACATGCACTCTGTGGTAGTGTTATAATTAAAACGCCTGTGGGCGTTTTTTTTTGCCAAAATGCTGTGTAGAAAGGGTACCCAAACACAAGCAAACTTTCCTATCCGGTCAAACCATTTGGGTTGTGCCTTGACAAATAAAAATTGTGTGATATACTAAGAAAGTATTTACAAAATGAAGGATGAAAAGAGGGGTAGTTATGGAAAAGAAGACAATTATCTATGCCAAAAAGAAAGCCGGAATTGACAAAAATCCTACTAGAGAAATTGGAGACATCACACTTCGCGATGGATCGACGGTTAGGATATACCGTGTGCAGGATATAAACGCAGTGGATGGCGTGCTTTATGGCGAGATTGTGGCTATGCAAAATGGAGGGGAAGTAGGAAAGTGTGTGTATTCTTTTCCAGGGACGGAAAATTCGCGTTTGTTGGGAATTGTTGTTGAAAAGGATAAAAGAGGGGTTGGAATTGGAAGTGCACTGTTAAATTCTTTAGTAATCGATGCGATCGTTTGTCAACGAAGGAAAAGTGTGCTAGCTAGGTCGGATTATAATGCATATATTGCTAAATTTATGGAAAAGAATCACTTTAAAGTGATGTCTAATTATGGCAATAGTGAAGTGAATTACTCTATCTATGCAAACGATGAAGTTCGTATGGCAAAAGTTATTGAACAACAAAAAAATCCAGCTCGATTAAAAGATGAAGAATTATATTACTAAAGCCGACAGGCTTTTTTTATTTGACTTGAAAGAGAAAATTTGCTATAATAAAACAATGGAAATAAACGAAAAATTTAAGAATTATTCAATCGAGCGAAAGATAAATTTGATAGATGAAGAAATAAATTCGGCATTTGAAATTGTAAAGAAAAATGTGCTTGATTTAGGCATTGAGGTGAGTGAAAATGACAAACAAATTTGGATTAACTCACTAACAAAAAACTTAAAAAATAACGATTTTTATTTTTATCTACTGATGAATAAAAATGAAGTGGTTGGTTTCTTAGAACTCATCGAAAGGGAAGGCAAGTTAACGCTTAGTGAAATCCAACTAAATGACAAAGCAAAACGCACATTCATTTTGATAAACGCTTTGCGTTTTGTGTTAGAAAGCGCCGACTTTAATGAATTTGATGAGGTTTATTTTTCAATAAAAAAAGAAAACACAGCATCTAATCAGACGTTTAAGCATCTTGGTGGAAAAGTAGTGGATGACTTGGGCAAAAATTTGCTGTATCGAATTACTCGAACCGATGTGGAAAAGTATTTTCAAAAATTAAAAAACATGATAAAAAATGAGGGGAAAATGAATTTTAAAGGAAAGGTAAGTGCAAGCGCTTGTGACAGCGAGGCGAGGTTATCAGTTCTTGGAGCAATTTGCTTGGTTCAAGATTATGTTAGTGAATTTTATGGCGAGAACAAAATCGATCAAACGTCATTAAGAAAGCGCTTTGATTCAATGTGGGTTTTTACCAAAACTCGTTTAAAGTTTTTTAGACCAGTTATGTGGAATGAAGAGTTTTTGGTGGAGTGTTATGTGACGAGCTTAAGTAGCGTGAAAATGGTGGTGGAAACGGCTTTTTATGTGGCTGGTGAGCGAGTGCTAGTTTGTCAAATTGAAAATTGCATGGTGGAACGAACTACACAAAAAATTAGAAGATTAAATGATGTTTTTCCAGAAAATTTTGAAATTTGCAATTCAGTTTTTGAAGGGAATTTTGAGCGCTTTGAAGTAAAAAATTATGAAACGAAAGAAGAAATTCAAGTCAGATCTACAAGCATAGATTACTGTCACCACACAAACAACACTGAATATGTGCGCTTCGTGTTAAACAGTTTTTCGGTGAGTGAACTTACACATTTAATTAAAGAATTTGAAATTCACTATCTAGCACAAACTCATGAGGGGGATAAACTTTTGCTAAATAAAGCAGAGGCAGAAAACAAAGTTTTTGTGTCGTTAACTAATGGAGAAAAATTAGTGTCTGAGTGCAAAATTGTTTTTTAAAGCACTCTTTTTTTGTGGATTGCATATATCTCTTTGGGGGTGAATAATGGCAAATAATCCACAGAATTATTTGATTGCAGGAAATGACGAACATGGCATCAATCCGCCCACATTAGGGAAGCGGACTCCTGTGATGCCGTATGTTAATCGGTCTTTTTATGAGAATGAATTTAACTATGCAGCTAAAAATGCGTTTTTAGCAGATTGCTTACGAATTGGGTTTAATATTTTGGATGTGAAACCAAATCGACAAGATTTGTCTGTGTCGACGAGAGTGGTGATAGTAAATCGAGCGCGCCCAAGTGCGCTTGTTACATTTGCCTACAATGCTTTTGGCGATGGAACTTCTTTTAATGGCGCCAATGGAGTCGAGGCCTACTACTCGCCACTTAATAACTTTGCAGATAGGAGTAAAACATTAGCCGAGCTTGTGTATGCCGAGATTTTACAATCTACCAATCTTCGGGGGCGAGGTGTGCAACCACTCGATGTGGGGTTACTTAGCAACGTGAACACAATTTCTTGTTTGGTAGAATGTGGCTTCATGACAAATTTTAGAGAAGCAAAGCTAATGCAAAATCCTGATTTTGTGGATGAGGTTGGTCGAGCGGCATGCCGTGGTGTGTGTAAGTTTTTTAATGTAACCTACACCAAAATTGAAGATTTTATATTTCCTGTTTTGCGTGTCGGAAGCAGTGGAAACTTAGTAAAATATCTCCAATTTAACCTCAAAATTCTTGGCTATGATGTTGGAACAGTTGATGGCATTTTTGGTAATCAGACGCGAAATGCTGTGTTAGCTTTTCAGCAAGCGAATAACTTAACTGCAGATGGAATTGTTGGGCGAGCCACTTGGTTTAGAATAAATAATCTCAATCCACAGGCAAGTGTTTTAAGAGTTGGAAGTGTGGGAACACCTGTTCGATATCTTCAACAAAAATTATTTAGTTATCTCTATCCTGTTGGCACTATTGATGGGATTTTTGGAGCCAACACACTTCAAGCTGTGCGTGATTTTCAGGCGGAACATGGTTTAACGGTAGATGGGGTTGTTGGTCCAAACACTTGGCGAGCTCTCGATGATGAAAGCAATTCTCGTCCACTACCAAATTAAATGTGAATTTTTCACATTTTTTTGTTATTTTAATTGTTTTTTTGCAAATTTTGATGTAGAATTAACGAAAGGAGAAGACTATGGGATTTAAGTGTGACCATTGTGGTTCTAATAGAGCCAAAAAAGTTAACGGCAAAAAAGTTTGTGCCGACTGTGGTCGAAGTGGACTTTCAGATAATGTGGTTTTACCAAATTCTAGTTTAGAGCCCGTTGGTGAAAATTCTAGTAGGCCAGCTTCAGCACCCCGCCATTATGGAAATTCTCCAGTTGGGAACAAAGATGCTAATTTTGTTTTTTGGATTGTTTTGGTGGTGATTTTTTCTTTTGTCATTTTTGCTTCCATAATTTCCGCATTTCAGAATGATGAAGTGAAAAAATTTGCTATAGTCGAAACGGTTACCACAGAGTTTAAGGGAATTGATGAAACTCACCAAATGGGCGGAGCATGGTATACAATTGTGGGAAAAATGAAAAATGTGTCATCAAAAGATTATGATGATTTGGATATAACAATTGAATATCAAGATTTTGAGGGTGTGAAGCATTATGGTAAGCACGTGGCAGTTTGGCTAAGTGGGGCAACTTTAAGCTTTAATGACGACATATTTGTGGTTTGTGCGTATGAGAATAATGAACTTATCCCACAAGCGCCTAGCTTGAGAAAATTGACAATCATGCGTTATGGGGTAGTGTTATATGAAAAAATAGGAGATAAATAATGAATTTAAAATGCACTAATTGCAATTCAGGAAAACTTAAGAAAAAAGATGATTTTTATGAATGTGAATATTGTGGATCAAAGATAAAAATTGAAGATACTAAGAAAGAGCAAACAAATCCCATAAGTTCGCCTGTCGAGACGGTGACTTATGGCGGCGCAGAAACTCAATCAGGAAAGTTGGCTGCAATAATCGTTGTTTCAGTGATTGCGTTTGCACTAATTTTAGGAATATGCTGGACGATTTTTGGCGCTGAATTAATGGGGGTTGGCTCAAATCCATTAAAAAGAGATGGATTTTTTACTGGTAATTTTAAAAATGAATTTTCTGCCCCTTATGAGCATTCAATTACTGGAAATGTGAAAAACACAACCAATAAAACGATCGACGGAATAACGATTGAGGTTACCTACACAATTGGGACAAGCTCGATTATGACAGCTAAAGAGAGTAACATCTCTATTGAGGGAAATGGCGTTTACACGTTTAATTACATCTCAACTTCAGATATCTGGGGGAATCCTCATATCCAAACGGTTAAAGCCATAGTAGATGGAAAGACTTACATATTGCAAAGTTAAGTCTTTTTTCTTTTTCAATCTAACTTAAAATTTGTTTGACTTTGAGTTTTTATTATGTTACACTTTTCTCAAAGATTGGAGAATAAAAAAGTGTTAAATGCGTGGAATGAACCAAATGAGCGACCTCCAAGAAGAACCGAAGATGATATTGATTTTATTATGGTAAATAATTGCCCAGTACCGTTACCCAGAAAAGTGGTGCGAGTAATTGGAATAATATTTTTAATTCTGTTTGTATTGGGTGCTGTGGCTATTTGCATTTTTTTTATTGTGTCATGCACACATCGCCAACCAGTAAATTCAGTAGGTAATTTCATCATTACCGTTGAAGAAGATTCACCAACTCATAGTCACACAATAAAAGGGCGCGTGAAAAACAACACAGATAAAGAATTGGCCGATGTGATTATTAATGTGGAGTATTCTGTCGTGTTAAATCAAGAAGGGCACTTTTTGTCGGCAAAACAAACAGGCGTTACCATTGCGCCAAATGGTGAGTATGAATTTATTTATAGTGGGGAAACTGAATATGAAGGGGTTATGAAAATTAGAATAGTGATGGTGACTGTTGGAGAAGAAACTTATGTGGTTCAATCATAAGTTTTTTTTCGTTAAAAAATTAAATAGGGGCAAAATTTGTTTGACTTTGAATTTTTAATATGTTAAAATTAATAAAAAAAAATTGGAGTAGGAATGGAAGTAAAATCAGATGACATGATGATAGACATCATGCACGCCGAAGAAGTGGTTAGTATTGCAAATGCTGAAGCCGAAAAAGAAGCTCAAAAAATTGTGAAGAAAGCCACAATTGAAGCTGAGCATTTACGGGAAAAGTCGATGGTCAAAATTCAGGAAAAACAGGAAAAAATTGAAGCTGATTTTGACAAAAAAATTGAAGCCACGCTTGAAAATGAAGAGAAAAATTCTGCCAGCATGATTAGTGAATTGCACAAAAAAATTGACTCAAAATGCGATAAAATAGCAAAAACTTTGTTAAAGGAGATTTTAGCCGATGTCGGTTGTGAAAATGAGTAAACTCCGTCTGATTGGTTTGAATAGTGAGAAAGCTCGCTTGCTTGACGAACTTTATCTCCTTTCTTGCGCTCATATAAAAGACATGGAGCAAATTGCAGGCACTACTTTAAATGATAATCTTGAAATGGAAGCTTCCCTTCGCGAAAAAATCGAACGAAGCAAGGTTGCCATCGATGTGTTGGATAAGTTAAATGAAAACCCGATTAAAGAGATTAGTTGTTCATTTAAGCACTTCGTAGGGCAAGAAAAGAATGAACCCAAAATGATGAAAATGGTGGGTGAGATTAATGCCTATCTCGACACGATTAGTGCGCTTTATAACAAGATTATGAAATGTCGAGCAGAGCAACTGGATATTGTGCCTTTGGATATCCGTAGGCTAAATAGCATCAACCTAAACATGACGGGCAAAACTTTGGAAAATTCTAGCTCTGAAACGAAGAAAATTTTGGATACAATCTATCATAAACTTCTTGAAGTTCATGAAACATACATTTTTGGTGAATATGAAAAACTAGACATTCGTGAAGATGCAAATAAAAATCTCTACATTGTGTTTAAACTATCCCTAGAGGATTATCAGAATGTGGTTTACAACCTTAAAAAGTTTAATTTGGTTGTCAGCAAGTCAGATGAGAGCAAGGGCGAGATTGAATTTTACTACTCATTCAAACGTGGAATGCCAGAGTTTTACAAAGAAATGGAAAAACGCTTAAAAGATTTGGAAAAGAAAATTGCTGAATTTGAAGGGCAAATAATTGATTTGTTCAACAAGATTAAAGTGTTTATTCCAAGAAGCGAAGCTCTCAAGGTGTTTACCGATTATCTAAGTTACAAACTCGAATCAGCTATGGCTGAGGACTCAATGGTTTCCACCGAAAGCACTTGCATACTTGAGTGTTTTGTTCCAAAAAAGCAAGTGCCGGCATTTGCTGAAAATCTAAAGAGTAAGTTCAATTCGCTTGTGATAAAAGAAATGCCAATCACTGAGGCTGATGCTCCTCCAACCAAACTAAAAGGAGATAGAATCACAAGTTCGGCAAACTTTGTGGTAAACATGTACTCCGTGCCTAAGTATGGTGAAGCTGATCCAACAACATCTGTGTTTTTCTTCTTTGTGGTGTTCTTTGGCTTTATTATGGCCGATGTGGGCTATGGAATTGTGTTGACTTTGCTTGGCTTTATGCTGGCTCATCGAGTGAAAAAAGATGCTTCAATGAGTAAATCAGCCTATAACCTATGGTTTTTGATTGGAGTGGGTGGAATATCATCAATCTTTTGGGGTATGCTGTTTGGATCGTATTTTGGATTTTCCAATGCGGAGATAGAAGTCCTTCCCAAAGGGGTGATGCCGAGCCCACAAAACGAACCAATACCACTTTTGTTGTTTTGCTTGCTGATGGGTGTGTTGCAAATCGTGGTTGGATTTATCATGCGTGGAATCAACTACTTCAAGCACGGAAAAATCAGCGAAGGAGTGGTGAATGGCTTTGCTTGGGCAATCTTCCTTGGCGGTGCTGCTATGTGGGCTGCCAAAGGACTGGTTGGATTCTTTAGCTTAGATTTAAGTGAGGGCTTAGCAAACATTCTCAATGTGATTGAAGGTCCGGGAATGATTATCATGCTCACAGGGCTAGCTGTTGGTGTAATTTTTGCTGGAATTGGTTCGAAGGGCTTTACAAAATTTAGCAAGAGTTTTTCTGCAATCTATGGATTACTTAATTTGTTTTCCGACATCCTTAGCTATGCTAGATTGTTTGGACTTATGCTTTCGAGTGCGATTATTGCGCAACAATTTAATGCAATTGGAACAGGCATGTTAGGAAGTGCTCTGGGCAATGTGTTGGGTGTGGCTGTAATCTTAATTGGTCACTCATTCAACGTGGCAATGGGAGCGCTCAGTGCTTACATTCATGATGTGAGATTGCAATATGTGGAGTATTTTGGAAAGTTCTACGAAGGTGACGGAATTGCATTCGAGCCTTTTGGTGCAAAATTAAGTTATGTGAAAATTATAAATGATGGGAGGAATTAAAAATGGATGGACAAGTAATTGCAATTATTGGAATTGCATTGTGTGTGCTTGCTTGTGGTTGTGGATCTGCAATAGGTCTGTTTAAGACAGGACAAGCTGGTGCTGGGGTGCTTGCTGAATACCCAAAGAAATTTAGCAAAGTGTTGATTTTGGTTGTGTTGCCTGCGACAAACGGTATCTATGGATTTGTGCTTGCAATTTTGGCTCAAGGGTATCTACCAGAAGCTGGAGCAAGTATTGCTGAAGGATTTAAGTTATTTGGAGCATTACTTCCACTTACAATAGTTGGTTTTGTAGCTGCTATCTATCAGGCAAAGTGTTCTGTAGCGAGCATTTACGCTGTGGCTAAAGACGATGCGTTATCAGGAAAATTGATTTTGTTCCCTGCAATGATTGAAACTTACACACTTCTAGCATTGGTATCATCAATTCTACTTTTAGCGGTGATTTAATATGGAAGATTTAAAACAATTAATCCAAACGATTATAACTGAAGGGAACAAAAAAGCAAAAAAAATTGTTGATAAAGCAAATGCTGATGCAGAAAAAATACTAAGTGAAGCAAATGCAAGGGAAAGTGAATTTATTGCAAGTCAAGTTGAGTTGATTAAGGCTGACAACACCACAAGACTAAAGCTAGCGAAAAATTCGACGATTTATCGACTCAATAAGCAATTGCTTAATGAGAAAAATAAAATTATCGACAAAGTGTTTGAAAAATTAAAACAAAACTTTATCGACCTAGATGACGAAACCTATGAAAAGTTTTTAGTAGCAGCGCTAGAAAAAGCAGATGTTGGTGATGAAGTAAATTATTCAAACAAAGCAGGAGAAGCAAAAAGAATTAGTAACCTTGCAGCTTTCAAGCAAAAGCAGCTGCGTCTTGGTAAGGTGATAGACATTTCTGGCGGGGTAGTACTATCAAATAGCGTTTGCAACAAAGACCTAAGCATTGAAGGCTTGATAAAAGAAAAAAGAGAAAACTCAATTAGACATGTGGCAAGTTTACTTTTTTAGGTGAATTATGAATAGTATTTATTTTAATGGCAGATCCAAAGCATTGGAAACAAAGCTACTAAGTAATTTGCAATTGAATGAATTAATAAAATGTAGGGAAGTGGTGGAAGTGACTAATCTGCTAAATTCCTACAATTTTTTAAAAGGCGAAAATGTGGCTAGTTTTGAAGATTTGCTTGCACTTTTGGATCGTGAAGAAAAGGAGTTTTTAGCATTTTTAAAACGTAACACTCCTAATGAAAATTTTGCTAAATTCTTCACGTTAAAGTATGATTATTTTAATGCGGAAAGCATCTACATATCTAACAAACTTGGCATAGAACCTGCTTTAAGGAATGAAGGTTTGTTAAGAATTGAGACGTTAACCAATATCATTAAATCAGGAAAGTATGATGCTCTTAGTTATCAAATGTCGAATTGCATGCAGTATTGCAATTCTCTGCCAGAATTTCTAGGGTTTAGTGTAGACACAGCGTTTAAGAAAGCTCTCTATGAAGAAATGCGTGAAGTGGCTAAGAAAAATAAGTTACTTCGAGAGTACACCACTTTCTTAATCGACATGCAAAACATTTCACTAGCGATTCGTTTGCGCGATAAGAAAATGTTTGATTTAGTTAAGCTAGCTGGTGGCTCACTAGATGATGCTATCTACAGCAGTTTATGTAAAGACGATGCCGACACGATTTTACTTCGCTCGGCTCACACAGACTATATTTCTGCTATAAAACTGCTGGTTGATGCTATAAAACACAACGAAACATTTTTTAAGTTTGATTATATGTTTGATTGCTTTCCGATAACTTATTTTCATAAGTATCGATATGAAACAGAAGGCGATGCACCTTATTTGCGCTATTGTTTTTTAAAGGAAAATGAATTAATTAATTTACGAATCATAATTCAAGGATTAATTGCAAATCGAAACAGGCAAAAAATTAGTGGAGAAATCAGGAGGGTGTATGAGTGATTTAGCAGTTATCAGTTTGGATAGAGAATTCACACTTTTCAAAGCAATTTCTGCCGATGTGTTCGTGGTCGATTTGAGTTCAGCTCAAGAGACATTTTTAAAGCTAATTTCAGAATATAAAATTGTGTTTATTAGCGAACCGTTAGCTGAGATGTTGGCAAATTTTATTAAAAAAACAGAGGATACGCTATATCCCATCGTGCTAACTTTACCCACAAGTAAAGGGAGTAATGGTGTGGCAATTAAGAGCCTCGTTAGAAAAGCTAGAGAAGCATTGGGAATAGATATTTTTAAGGAGTTTTGATGCACGGGAAAATTATTAGAGTGTCTGGGCCACTTGTTGTGGCTGAAGGGATGCGAGATGTGAAAATGTTTGACATGGTGAATGTTGGACCTAAAGCGTTGATTGGCGAAGTAATCGAACTTCGTGATGACAAGGCTTCGATTCAGGTGTATGAAAATACCGATGGTTTGCATATTGGAGACAAGGTAGAGTCACTATCTATGCCTCTTTTTGTGGAGCTTGGCCCTGGGCTTATGAGCAATGTTTTTGATGGTATTGGGCGGTCGCTTATCAGCATCTACACTCATTCTGGTGACAGAATTAGTTCGGGACTCGACACAATAAGATTGGATCACTCTAAAAAGTGGAAGTTTTCCCCACGTGTGAAGGTTGGCGCTAAGGTAAGCGAAGGTGATGTGTTAGGTGAAGTTGAAGAAACTGAAGTAATTGTTCACAAGATTTTGGTGCCAGTTGGCGTTAGCGGAGTGGTAGATTCGATTAGCAAAGGTGAATTTACCATAACCGACGTTGTGGCAAAAATCAAAACGAAGAATAACACAATTAAAGAAGTGACGATGCTCACACGTTGGCCAGTTAGAATAGCGCGCCCAAACAAAGAAAAACTTAGCCTTGATGAGCCTCTTATCACAGGACAAAGAATTATCGACACACTATTTCCGATTGCTTTGGGTGGTGTGGCAGCAGTTCCTGGCCCATTTGGTAGTGGAAAAACCGTTGTGCAGCATCAGCTAGCCAAATGGAGTGAGGCTGATTTGGTGGTTTACATTGGTTGTGGTGAGCGTGGAAATGAAATGACCGATGTACTTCGAGAATTTCCTGAATTAAATGACCCACGCACAGGCAAACCACTTCTTTCGCGCACAATCTTGGTGGCAAACACATCGGATATGCCAGTGGCTGCGCGTGAAGCCAGCATTTACACTGGTATTACGATTGCTGAATACTATCGTGACATGGGCTATAACGTGGTGATTATGGCTGACTCCACTTCGCGTTGGGCAGAGGCGCTTAGGGAAATGAGTGGAAGATTAGAAGAGATGCCAGGTGAAGAAGGGTATCCTGCGTATTTGGGAAGTCGCTTGGCAGGTTTTTATGAAAGAGCAGGAAAGGTTCGCACTTTAGGTAGTGATGAGCGCTTTGGTTCAATCACTGCAGTTGGAGCGATTTCGCCACAAGGTGGAGATTTATCTGAGCCAGTTAGTCAGGCCACTTTGCGAATCGTGAAAGTGTTCTGGGGGTTGAGTGCAAGTTTGGCAAACCGCCGTCACTTTCCAGCAATTGATTGGTTGATTAGCTACTCTGGGTATAGTGGAAAGTTAAATAATTGGTATAAAAATCACGTGTCATTTGATTTTCCAACTTATAAAGCATACATTATGAAAGTGCTTCAAGAAGAATCAGAACTAAATGAAGTGGTTCAACTTGTGGGATTCGATGTGCTTTCCGATAAGGATAAAATCACCCTAGATATTGCTCAGGTAATACGTGAAGATTATCTTCAACAAAATGCCTTTGATGAAACTGATACCTACGCTTCAATTGATAAGCAAGAGCGAATGTTAAAAATAGTTTATACCTACGCAACTTTGGCTCAGGAAGCCGTTAGCAAAGGGATAACCTATGACAAAATTGTTTCAATTAGTTCACGTGGAAAAATTGCACGAATGAAATTTGTGGCGGAATATGCTCTTGATGAATTAGATTCCTTGCTTAGTAGCATTCAGGCTGATTTTGCAATACTTGAAAATAAGGAGGGAGTGTAGGTGATTACAGAATATAAAAATATCCGTGAAGTCGTTGGGCCAATTATGGTGGTCAGCAATGTTTCAGGGGCAGGGTATGATGAAATTGTGGAAATTAAGCAGGCCAATGGCGAAATTCGGCTTGGAAAAGTGCTTGAAATACGTGGCGACACCGCCGTGATTCAATTGTTTGAATCTTCTCAAGAATTAAAAATTTCCACAAGCACTGTGCGCTTTTTAGGAAAACCTATGCAAGTGGGAGTGAGTCGAGAACTCCTTGGGCGAGTTTTAAATGGAATGGGTGAGGTAAAAGATAACGATGCGCCTGTGATTCCTGAAAAATATCTCGACATCAACGGTAGCCCCATTAATCCAGTGGCTCGAGACTATCCGAACCAGTTCATTCAAACTGGTATTTCATCTATCGATGGACTTAACACTCTCGTTCGTGGGCAGAAGTTACCCATCTTTTCTGCTAACGGACTTCCTCACACAGAGCTTGTGGCTCAGATAGTTCGTCAAGCCAAGGTGTTGGGCGACAATGAGCAATTTGCTGTCGTGTTTGTGGCAATGGGAATCACACATGAACAGGCAGACTTTTTCATCGATGACTTTACAAAAACTGGTGCAATTGAGCGGACAGTCTGCGTTCTTAACCTTGCTAATGAGCCAAGTATCGAGCGAATTTCAGCGCCTCGGGTGGGGTTAAGTATTGCTGAATATCTTGCCTACGAGTGTGATATGCAAGTGCTTGTGGTGATGACAGATATGACCAACTACGCTGAGGCGTTGCGTGAGGTTTCGAGCGCGCGAAAAGAGATTCCGGCGCGCCGAGGATATCCAGGGTATCTCTACACCGATTTTGCAGCATTGTATGAGCGAGCAGGGAGAATTGCAGGTAAGAAGGGAAGTATCACACAAATTCCAATTCTCACCATGCCCGATGACGACAAAACTCACCCTGTGCCCGATCTTACGGGATATATAACAGAAGGGCAAATTATGCTAGCTCGGGACCTCTATAAGAAAGGAATAAACCCTCCAATTGATGTGTTGAGTTCACTTTCAAGGCTTAAGGACAAGGGGATTGGCGAGGGCAAAACTGCTGAATATCATTCTTCTCTTGCTAACCAACTTTTTGCGTGCTATGCACGTGGAAAAGAAGCGAAGGATTTAGCAATGATTTTGGGTGAGAATGCGATTTCGCCTGCCGATAAGATTTATGCAAAGTTTGCTGAGAATTTTGAAAATGAATTCATTTCTCAAGGCGAGAGAGAAAACCGCTCAATTTTTGAGACGTTTGAAATTGGGTGGAGACTGTTAAAAATCTTCCCTCACAACGAGTTGAAGCGACTCAAAAGTGTGTATATAGAACAATATTTAAAAGGAGAATAAGGTGGCGGAATTAAATGTGAATCCGACTCGTATGGAGTTACGGAAAACCAAAGCAAAGTTAAAAGTTGCCAACAAAGGTCACAAGTTGCTAAAAGATAAAACCAACGAGCTGATTCGCAATTTCTATTCCGTTGTGCGCGAAACCAAAGAAGCTCGAATGAATGTAGAGCGAAGATTAAAAGTAATTTTTGAGCTATATTCTCAATCGAAGACTAGGTTATCTGATAGTGAGATTCAACTTTTGTTTAGCCTACCAACTCATGTGGTAAAGTTAGAATTTAACACAACAGCTATCATGAATACCGAAGTGCCGTCGATTAAGATAGACGACAATGTTACGACGCAAAACCTTCCTTATTCGCCGCTTAGTTCAACCTCCACTATGGATAAAGCTGTGGCAGAATTTTATGATGTTTTTCATGAGATTATTCGGGTGGCAGAGCTTGAAAAATCAGCCTACCTTCTTGCAAATGAAATCGAAAAATGCAAACGTAGGGTAAATGCAATAGAACATATCTTTGTGCCAAAATACGAAGAAACTATATCGTCAATTTCTCTCAAACTTAGTGAAGCAGAGCGAAGCAACACAGCAAAACTTATGAAACTCAAGGGCGATGTGATAGGCGATGAAGAATAAAAAAAAATACTTTAACCAACCGTTAAAGTATTTTTTTGTTTACTAACCCAACGTAGCCCAAGCTACAAACTTGATTAAAGAACTTCGTAAATTCAAGTGCTCTATCTACAGAGCTATAGGGTAACAAAAAAACACAGCTTAATGCTATGCTTTGGTGACCCAAACTAATCATTATTAGTGCAACTTGATTAAAGAACTTCGTAAATTCAAGTGCTCTACCTAATGGAACAAAACAAAAAACACAGCAAATGCTGTGCTTTGGTGACCAAAACTAATCATTATTAGTGCAACTTGATTAAAGAACTTCGTGAGTTCAAGTGCTCTACCTAATGGAACAAAACAAAAAACACAGCAAATGCTGTGCTTTGGTGACC
>JAEEGL013168959.1_pt1 | contig 31455 bp, 43 predicted proteins | sample 9134231 | NCBI WGS metagenome assembly JAEEGL01 (sample SAMN16246548, study PRJNA631951) | gut metagenome | biome: gut microbiome; feature: rumen; material: fiber-attached | host: Bos | place: Iran: Karaj | collected 2018-10 | reverse complement strand
CGGTCAAGGAGGAGCGCATAAACGCCGGGGACCGCCTGGACTCGCCTTCGATCAACGCCCCCGACGGATACGCCCACGCCGGCTGGAAGACCGCGGCCGGGAGGGAATGGAACTTCGCGGCGGACGCCTTCACGGAGGACATCGTCCTCATCCCGATCTTCGTCAGCATCTTCAGCGTCGACGTAGACGGGACATCCCTGCGCGTCTCGCTGGACAGGAACGCGAACGTCTCGTCCGCGACAATAACCTACTCCGACGACCAGGCCAACCCCATAAGCTACACCCCAGGGGACATCATCGCGCCGCACGAAGCCCCCGCGGACTACCGCGGATGGGTGAATGTCACAGCGGACACCGACAGGGGCGAGCTCACGGCCAGATGGGACTACAGGACGGCCGCCGAAGACCACCAGGATTCCGAGGGCGGGCTGAGCATGATCCAGATAGGCATCGCAATCGCGGCCGTCATCGCGCTGCTGGCGCTGGCGAGGTGGTACCTATGAACGGGAACCGCGCTTTCGCATGGTTCGCGGTCGCGCTGATGCTGGCCACCCCGCTGGTGGCCGTGGCCGCGGACGACAGGGAGGAGACCGAGGTGGACGGCATGGTTCCATTGCTGATCATGCCTGCCTTCGTCTTCTACGGCAACGTGACGGCGGCACTCCTCGGAGGGTTAGCCGTTGGCTCGCTGGCCACCTATGTCCTGATGAGCTCGAACGACCCCGACGTCCAGCCGTACCTGCGGCTGATGTCCGCCCGCGACGTCTCGAACATCATGGACACGGCCGCCAAGTTCACGGACAACGCCAACGCCAACTACGCCCAGCTCTGGGGCATGACCAAGGAGCACTGGATAAGGCAGGCGGAGCTCGAAGCATACGCCGAATGGGAGGACGGGGAGAGCCTCGATATAGACGCGCTGCTGACGAACGCGACGCTGTACCGCAACGCCGCCGTCATGAGCGCCAACGCAGTGGCGCAGTTCGACTACGCCACCGACGCGCTCGAAAAGAGCACCGAAAGATGGGGCACCGACGGGACGTACAGCGGCAAGATGAACGTGAGGTTCTCCGGCCCCCTCGACGGGTTCTCCGGCGCCAGCGGGCACTGGAACGCCGACATGGCCGCGGTCGCGGACGCGAGGAATGCCATCGGATACGGATACGTCTACGTCGGCGATGTGGGCCGCGACGAGGTCCTGACCGTGGAGGAAAAGGACGGGAGCCCCTACGAGCCCGGATGGATCTACACCTTCTCCGACGGCACGGAACTGAGCAATTCCAAGCACATCTACACCCTGAACAAGGGGAAGCACTACCTCTCGGACCTGGACGGCTTCGAGCCCGGGATATACGAGATCAAGAACGCAATCATCGCCGGGGACACCCTGGCGGAGACCCAGAGGGCAAACTCGCTGGACCTCATGCCCGGGCTGGCCTTCAGGGCCGACGGCGGGGACGCGAACCTGGCATACCTCAAGGACGGGAAGATCATGTGCAACGGCACGGAGCTCTCGGACATGACGTTCCGGGTCGTCCTCGCGCAGGGCGACTACCCCGCCGGCGAATACGACAATCTCCCGGATGCGGTCAGCCTGAATGGGATGCTGGAATCTTACGGCGAGCTCCTGGACAGGATGGCATTGACCGCGACCAACGCGGCGAACGCCGCCGGGTCCGTCTGGGGCATCTACTCCGCCGCGGGAGCCAGCAGCTACACCGTGACCACCCTGATGAATTCGTTCAACTACGAGGGCTGGTTCCTCTCAGAAGGGATGAACAAGGCCGCCGAGCTCTCCGCGATGAGCCAGCTCGGCGAGTACTGGAAGGAGTACGGGAGCGACCTGAAGGACCTCTACGTCGGCCTATACAGCGCCGAGGACATGCCCTACGCGCCCTTCGTCCGCGGGTCGATCTACGACGAGTACGGGAACCTGATGCACGAGGACGTGGTCTACACCCCGTTCTTCCAGACGAAGGACGTGACAATGATCACGGGCGCGGACGTGACCGTGGGACAGAGCACGCTCGTTATGATCTGGGGCAAGGCCGATGGGAGAAGCCTCCAGCAGTGGTACTCCGACTCGGTCAGCGGGGGGACGGTCTACTACGGCGCCACCTTCGCCGGGAAGGGGTACAAACTTACCAACACGGAGCTGGCGATCTGCAAGGACGGCCAGAGCCCCCCGATGGAGACCGTGGGCGAGATAAAGTTCGACGTCACCGAGGTCAACTTCATCGACCCCAACCTCATCAAGAGGGACTCCGACCCCGACCCGGAGCCGGCCGGCACCAACTGGATCTTCGTGGTTGCGATGGTGCTGGGCCTCTTCTGCGCCGCCTACGGGCTGTACGCGAGGAACCCGCTCTACATCGCGCTCGGGATTGGCCTGGCTCTGTTCGCAGTCTTCTTCGCGGATTCCGTCTGGGACTGGATAAGCCGCCAGAAGGCGCTGGGAGGGCTTCTGCGATGATTGCGGGCCGCAAACGTTCTAATGTGCTCAAGCGGTCAGCAATACCCAACAGGGAGACTGGAAAATGCTCGGAAGACTGAGGCAAGCGTTCGCGGGAAAGAGACGGGCCGCCGTCTCCTTCTCCAAGAAAGGCTCGTACAGCAGGTGCGTGGAGACTGTTCTCCACATACACAGGGCCGTCATCATCAAATCGGGGGAGGCCCGCGAGATCGGGCTCGAAGATGCGGTGATAAGCATGGCCGCCGTGGAAGGCTTCTGCGACCGCCTGGAATACTGCGGGGACTGCTTCTCAAAGGCCGCGCTGGCGATCGATTACGTCGCCAATTTCCACCCGTTCATGGAGGGGAACAAGCGGACCGCGTTCGAGCTTGCCGTGCGCCTCCTGAAGAACGGCGGATACGAACTGAACGACGACGACGCGACGCTCCTTTTCATAAGGGACGTGGCGAGAGGGATGTACGACAGAGAGGAGGTAGAAATGTGGCTGAGACGCAACTCGCGCCTCAGCACTTCTTGAGGTTCTCGAACACGTAGGCGTAGCGCTTCATGTCCTGCTCAATCTCCTCGTCTGTGATCCCGTATTCGAGCCCTCCGTACGGGGGGACGTCCTTGGGGTCACGGGCCTTGGGCTTCCTGGGCATGGGATATGGAACCGCCTGCACGCTCAAAAACCTGTCGGACCCAGCATGGAGAGAAGAATGCCGAAAACGATACGGGAATGATATGATGGACGCGGAAGAGATAGGGGGCGCGGCGGAGGCCGCCGGATCCCTGATAGGGTTCCTCCAGGAGCACTGGCTGGCGCTGGCGCTCACCGGGGAGATCGTCGGGGCGGTGCTCGCAATCAAGTTCGGGCACTACTACCGCGGGATCGTGTGGCTCCTGGCCGCGCTGGCCACCGTATGGGCGGGGGCGCTGGGATGATCACCGAGTACACCCGCGGGACGAGGCGCAACGACCTGGACACCTGGTACACCTTCACCTACAGCAACGGCATCCGCGCGACCCTCTCGGAGTACCGGGGGGACGTCCGCGAGCTGGAGGACCTGGGGAGGAGGCTGTCGGCCGAGAAGGGGCGCGAGATAAGGATGAGGCGCCACTGCGGCGGGACGGACCGCCTCCACGCGATCTTCCAGAACGGAAGGAAGACGGCGCGAGGGGGGAGAGATGACCGGAGAGAGCGGAATGGCGGGGCCCGTATGGGGCGTGTGCGCCGCGGTCAGCCGGAAGGAGGCGCCCGGGTTCGCCCGGTTCCTCGCCGGGGCCGGGAAGGCGCCGGAGGCCCAGGGCCGCGGGGACTGCGTCGGGTTCGCGTTCGGCGGGCTCGACGAGGCGGCGGCCAAGGACCTGGAAAGGGAGATCATGGGATACCTCGGCGAGCTCCCGGAAGGCGAATGGCTGGCCGTGGAGACGCAGAAGACCGTGAACAGGCGCGGGGACGGCCTGTCGTCGTTCTCCGCGTGCGTGGAGCTGGGAGGGTTCCCCGACTGCGAGCGCGGATGGGCTTAGGCCGCCGCGCTGAGGGGCCCGGAGCCCTTCGGGACCCCGGTGGACCCCGGCGGAATCGCCGGGGGAGAATGCGAGTCCAGAGGGCCCGGCGGGAGGGCCAGGACAGACGGACGGGGGAGGCTCCGCCTCTTCCGCCCGAAAAATCCCGAAAACGCTTCGGAAAGGAGTTGATAGTTTGAGATACGGATGGAAGGACAACTGCGCCAGGTGCAGGGGGAAGGCCAAGGGGGCCGTGAACATAGTCGCGGTCATGAACACCCTCCCGGACCAGGCGAGGATGAGGAGGATGGTGGAGGCCGAGTACACCCCCAAATCGCTCATCAGAGCGGTGAGGAGGGAGTACGACCCCACCTACATCGACTACTACGGGATAGCCACGGCCACGGCGTGGTGGCTCAAGGGATACTGCGAGAGGTACGGGCTGGAAGTGCCCGGGACCGATCTGACCGACTACGCCGCCGAGCTGGTGAGGAGGGCGAAGGCATGAGCGCCGCGAACCTGTACGGAAAACGCACGGGTTCGGGGAAGGCCGTTGCCGGCGCGAGGAAGGCCCCTGCGGGGGCGAAGACAGCGAGGACGGTGCGGAGCACCTCCGCGGGCGCAAGACGCGCCACAGGCCGTCCTGTCGCAAAGACGAAGGCATCCGCGAGGAAACCTCCGGCAAGGAAGCTGCCGGCGAAGCCCGCAACGAGAAGGGCCCGCAAACGAGGAATATATGCCGAAAACGATTCGGGAATACGGTGAGAAAGATGAGTTTGGAGATCGTCGAGAGAATCAACCTGGCACAGGTGAAGTGCCCGTTCTGCAGGAGGAGGCTGCCCCCGCTCGAAGTGGGGGACATAGACGAGGCGGGCGGCACGAGCATGTCCGGGTTCGGGGACTGGGAATGCCCCAACTGCGGGAGGGAGGGGATGTTCCGCTGGGACGCCTCCTTCACCAACCTTGATCTGGTGGACGAGGAAGTCGAATCCGTTTAGACCTGCGCCACCGCCGAGCAGATGAGGAGGCCGGGCGTGAAATCCGGCAACATCAAGGCCAGAGGGGACCGCGGGGCCCCGGCCAAGAGGGCAGCCCCGAAGAGGGCCCCGGCCAAGAGGAAGGCGCCCGCGAAGAAGGCGGCACCCAGGAAAGCGCCGGCCAGGAAGCAGGCGCCGAAGGCGAAGCCCAGGAACGCGGCCCCGCCGAGGAGGCCGGCACCTCCCAGGAGACCCGCCCCGGCGGCGAGGATACCCGCGAGAAGGGTGCCCGCGAGGGCCGCCCCGGTCGCGGCGAAGCGCACGCCCATCAGATACGACGGCAGCTGGAGGGCCCGAGGGAGATGATACAGAGGCCCGCGAAGAGGCACGCGGCCCGCTACGGGAGGGCCGACGAGGACCCCGAGGAGACCGTGTTCGACGCGGTCGCCGCCTACATGGAGTCCCATCCGGCCGCCGCCATGGAGGTCGGCAGGCGCTACCTGGCCGAGATAGACCCGGAAGGGGCCCCGATGACCATGGACGAGTTCCGCAGGGAGCTCAGGCGCATGGACCCGGAGGATGCCTTCGAGATGGGGCTGAAATCGGCGGAGACCTTCGACCGCAGGAACCGCCTGGTGGTCGAGGCCGACGGCGGCTTCTCCACGATCTCCGACTCCGAGTTCTCCCGGCAGTGCGCCGCGCTGGCCGGGGACGAGGACTTCGTCACGTCCGTGATGTGCGGCCAGGTCGCCATCCCGAGGCAGATGGCGGAGGTCGTCGGCCGCTACGTGGACAAGAGGGAGCTCTACATCGAGCGCAGGCCCAGGAAGGCCATGGCTTCGATCGGGAGGAGGCTGAGCAGGCTCCGCCCGAGGGGCAGGAGGCGCCGATGGCGTGCCCCTGGTGCGGGTCGAGGAAGCAGTCCGGGCGCAGGCTCGCGGGCGACATCGAGGTCCGCGGGTAGAGGGTCAGGACGTTCGAGTGCGGATGCGCCAGGTGCGGGGGGACCTACTCCGTCACCGTGAGGGCGTGCCCGGGGGGCGGGATCACCGCCTCCGTGAAGGGCATGAGCCCGGGGAGGGACGTGGGCCCCTCCGCGGCGGAGAGGGCCGCCTGGCTGCTCCCCCACAGGGGGGAGGACCCCCGCAGATTCTGGAGAACGAGAAGATGAGGACGAAGAGCGAGAAAGTGTACGACGAGGCCGACGAGCTGGCCTGGAGGATAGCCTCCCTGGCGAAGGAGCTCGACCCCTACGAGTTCTACGACACGGCGCTGGCGTCGGGCTGCGACCCGGGCGACGCCCTGGGAAGCCTGGCCGTGGAGACGAGGATGCTCCTGCTTTCCGGCAGGAAGGCGGAGGCGGCGGCCTATCTCGCCGGGTACGACCCGGACGAGGTGGCCGATGGATACGGGAAGGACACCGCGAAGGAGCTCAGAGCGGTGATGAAAGCGCTGGAGAAATTCCGACGGAGGGAATGGCATGATATGTTCGGGCGCCGAGAGGCGCGTGGAGAAGGCCGAGAGGCTCGGCATGGACGTGGCGAGGTTCCTGGAGGCGGCGGACCCCTGGACGTTCAGGAGGAAGCTGCGGCCGCTGGAGACCGTGACCGAGGGGATCAGAAGGAGGGCGGACGAGGTCCGCAGGCAGCTTCTGAACGGGAACGCCGACATCGTCGTCGGCTGGATAACCGAGACGGAGCCGACCTGCGACAAGTGCGTCAAGAGGATGAACGCCCTGATCAGGGAGGTGCGCTCCTTCCGATGGGGAGCATTTTCCCGAAAACATTTCGGAATCATGAGGATGCGAAAATGAAGCTGATGACGAAGGAAATAGAGGACGCCTTCAGGAAATACGGGCTCTACTCCCAGGACGGGAAGGGAGGGGAGTCCAAGGTCGTGGTGAAATACTTCGGCGGGTCCGCGGCGACCTGGCTGATAACCGAAGGCGAAAAGGAGCCGGACGGGGACTGGACCTTCTTCGGCCTGGTCACGCTGGGCCTGCCGGACCCCATGCACCCCGGGGACCTGCTCTGGGAATGGGGGTACGTGTCGCTGAGGGAGCTGGAGAGGCTGAGGTTCCCGCCGTTCGGGCTGCCGGCCGAGAGGGACGTCTGGGTGAAGCCAGGGAAGACCAAGGTGAAGGACCACGTGTTCATGACCGGCCTGTACGGGGGGAGGAGGCGATGATCCCGCAGAGAAGGAGGATCGTCGGGTCCGCCCGCATGGGGACCGGGGCGGTGATGTCGCGCAACCTGCCGCCGGCGACAAGGGACATGCTTCTCGAGGAGGCGGACAGGGGGAGCATCCCCGCCGGGATCGAGATACTGAAGGAGGTCTACCTGGGCGACACCAGGGGCGCGGACCCGGTCGGGGCCAGGATAGCGAACGACCCGGAGGCCATGGATTTCTTCGCGGACTACTGGGAGTTCGTCCACTGGGACTGCCGCGGGAACGAGCCGGCGCTTTCGGAAGTGATGTTCGAGGGGCTCATCGACATGCTGATGCGCCCGGAGCACGAGTAGGAATACCTCATCCCGGACGGGAAGGAATGGGCCGGGAAGACGCAGATCGAGCTGTGCAAGAGGATGATGGCCCTGAGCAGGAAGTACGTCAAGATGGCGAAGAAGGAGGCGAAGAGATGAGCCGCATCTACCGCCAGAATAATAAACGGGAATGCGATGTAGCAAATACCGTTCCGCCGAAAATTGTCCGGGTCGTTTCGGTACTCCCGGCCCCATCGCGCGGTACGGCATTCTTTTCCAGCTGTCCCCTCCATCAGGGTCGCCTTTCTGCTCCATCGAACATTCCCGAAAACATTTTGGAAATATCTACGGAGACCGGAAACATGAGAATGGATGCATGCGGGAAGACCGCAGACATGAGAATGGATGCATGCGAGGGGAAGAGCGAGAGAGCAGAGACCGCGGGGGCGAGGAGATGACATCGGAATGGCGCAGGAAGGCCGAGAAGTACCTCCGCGAGAACCCGAAAGCCGCCGCATCCGTTGCGACGAGGCTCCTGGACGACTTCAGCCTGTGCGACTATGTCATGACCCTGAAGGAATTCGACGAATACCTCGACAACGAAGGTGGCAGGGCGGCATTCTGGGAGTTCGGAGAGTTCCGGGGCAACGTGACCGACAAGGACGCATGGGTCTATCTGGAGACAGACCGCGACCATCTCGGCAAGCCGCTCTACGTCGAGGGCATCCGCGACGACAGCCGCGCAGGAGCGAAGTTCGTCGAGATCCTCGACTCGCTGGAATTCCTGGACGACATCGAGAACGGCGGAATCCCGGACGACTACCTTCCGAGGGAGATCAGGCTGGTCACCAAGAGCGCCAGCACCAAAAGGAAGGCCCCGGCCAGGAAGACGCCCGCGAAGAGGAATGCCCCGGCCAGGAAGAAGACGGGGGCGAGGAGATGACTACCGCGACAGGGCCGGAAAGGACGCCGTGCCCCCGCTGCGGCAGGTCCCCCCTCATCTTCGATTACGACACCTCCACGCTCTACACCTACGGCGCCGGCGGGACTGACATCACCGTCGAATGCGACTACCAGTGCCCCGCGTGCGGGGAGAGGTTCAGGGGAACCGTGCACGCCACCGCCGACTGGGGCTACATGAACGTACTGGAGGACGGGGATTACGGGGAGGAGTTCAACTTCGACTACGACGGCGTAATCAGGCCGGCGAAATCGCAGTCGAGGAAGGCCCCAGCAAGAAGGAAAGCGCCGGCGAAGAAACCTGCCGCCAAGCGCAGGGCCGCGGGGGCGAGGAGATGAGCAGGCACAGCGCCGCCGACGTCAAGGCGGCCAACGACTACCTACGCAGGAACATGGACCTCCTGGAGGCCGTCGTAAAGGAGTACGACTCCGGCCACGAGATGGGGATCCCGATGACGATAAGCGAGACGGAGGAGCTGTTCGACCTCATCGCGTCGCGCGACCCGACAGAGCTGTTCGACCTCGGCGCTACGACCGGCGAGACCTGGGGCGAGATCTTCGGATGGCAGTACATAGCGTACGACGGCGAGAGCCTCTACGAGGCGGACCGGGACGACCTGGAAAGCAGGCTCCTGAGCGCCCTGAAGAAGCACCCGATCGCCGAATGGGTCCTCGAAGGGAACAGCAGCCACTACCTCGGAGAGCTCGAAGGCATCATAGACCGCCCCGGGGCAGCCAGCAGGAACGCCCGCAGGCCGGGGAGGAAACCCGGGGCGACCGCCAAGAGGAAGGCGGCGGCCAGGAAAGGGGCAACCAAGAAGGTGCCCGCGAAGAAGACCACGGCGAAGAAGCCCGCCGCCAAGCGCAGGGCCCCGGGAGCGAAGAGATGACCCAGTACAGAGTGGTCGACGTTTCGTACAAGACGTACGGGCTGTTCAGCTCCAAGACCGCCGCCGCGAAGTTCATCAGAGAGCAGAGGGCGGCCGGGAAGAGGGACCTGGGCATGGTGCCCGAGGAGGCCCCGAAGAAGGCCAAGGCGTCGAAGCCGAAGGCCCCTGCCAAGCCCAGGGCGGCGCCTGCCAAACCGAAAGCGGCTCCGGCGAAACCCAAGGCCCCGGCCAAGCCGAAGGCGGCCCCGAAGCCCAAAACACCCACCAGACCGAAAGCGTCACCAGCGAAGCCGAAAGCGATTCCGGCCAAGCCAAGAACCCCAGCAAGACCGAAAGCCGGTGCGCCCGCGAAATGGGACCTCATGAAGAAGGTCCCCAGCGCCGGGTTCGAGGTCAGGACCGACGTCCCCGGGATCGAAAAGCCCAGGATCGAGGCCGGGCCGGACGGGACCTTCCTGGTCCTGTTCCCCAGGTTCAGATCAGGGGACGAACAGCACGCCACCGACGAGCTCTACAACGCGTTCATGAAGGGGGAGCTCACCGGATATTCGCCCCTCGGGCGCGGCCGCACCCTCCTCACGATGCTGGAGGGCGGGACCGACTTCTTCGAGGACGTCTGCAGATACCACGACTTCCTGATAACCTGCGGGGAGTTCGCCTTCGGGTGCGCCGTCATCCTCTGGAAAACCGACGGCACCGTCGTGGCCGCAAGCTGGGTAGGCCACCCGCACAGGCCGGCCGGAATGCAGGGCAGTCTCAGCCGCTTCACCAACGCCGGGAAATACCTCGCGTCCAGGGGGCTCCCCCCGCTGATGAGCGAGAGCTTCGAGCAGCTCTGGGAGAAGACCGCCGGCGAGGGGAAGACGCTCATGGAAGCCTACGCCTACAATCCGTGGGTCGGCATGCTCCCCGAATGCGAATGGGCGCTCGTAGAGGGCATGTCGGACGCGATGGGCATCAGCATGGGCGAGGCCGCGAGGATCGCGGACCCGGAGGGCAGGATGCCGCCCGGCCCGTGGGGCGGGAGGACGTGGCCCACGAGGGGCGATTTCAGGGTCCAGATGAGGCCGTTCCTGGGGGAGGACCGAGATGGCCGCAATGGGCTTGAACAAAGCCATGGGAACCGTTGGCACGGGGTTGCGAGGGTGATGGGATGAGATCGGACGGAAGGCTGTTCCTCAAGATCGATGAGTCCGGTTCACCGGGCAAGAAAACGAAATACCAGACCCATTACGTCATGGCCGGTTGCCTGGTAGCGGACACGGACGCGTTCGAGGGCATAACCGAGAGGTACCACTCCAAAACGGAGCTGAAGTTCTACACCAACCCAGAGCTCCGCGAGGAGATTCTGAGAGACGCGGAACCTCTGGTCGAGGCGGTCTATTTCGTCCAGTACAGCAAAGGAAAGCACGGATGGGACGGGTCCGGGGACAAGCGGGCCCTCCACCGTAGCATGCTGTACTCGCTCGTGCGCGGAATCGCTAACGACGGCTGCGCAGAAAGGATCGACGTTGTAATCGACCACAACAAGCTGATTCCAGACGAGGAAGCGAGGGCACTGGCCCATGAGATATGCGAGAAAGCCGGGATCAGAGCCAATGTTATGGTCGGCGATTCCGCATACGACTACGGCCTCCAGACGAACGATTTCTTCGTCGGGGCGGTGGGATACAACTACAACACGCCAAGGGAGCCGAACTCCCGGGGCAACAAATATTTCGGGATATTCGCAGGCAAAGCAATCGAAATCCCGTTCAGAGAATTCCGGGGCAGAATCGCGGTCAAAAACGGGAATCGTAGGAAACCCGGGACTCCACCACTGGCAGAGACCCGGGCCACACAAACGTCCTACGGCCCTGGGACGCCGGCCTTGAGAGCAGGGCGCCTTAATAGCAAATCAGCACGGGATTCGCGCTATTTAAAGCGTCCGAGGGAAGGATGGAACAGCGGATTCCCAGGACGCATCGCCACCGCGCAGACGCGCCGCAAACTTTTCAGAAGGAGATCACCGAGATGATTCAGGATAACAGTTTTCCGATGGGGGCGGACCTATGACGGACCAGTACAGGGTCGTCGACAGTTCGTACAAGACGTACGGGCTGTTCAGCTCGAAGACGGCCGCCGCGAAATTCATCAGAGAGCAGAGGGCGGCCGGCAGGAGGGACCTCGGGATGGTCTCCGAGCCAGCGCCTAAAAAAACCAGAGGCAAGGCCAGGCCGAAAACGGCGCCGAAGCCGAAAGCGCCGGCGAAACCCAAGGCCGCGGCCAAGCCGAAAGCGCTCGCCAGACCGAAAGCGCCGGCGAAACCCAAGACGCCCAAAGCACCGGCCAAGCCGAAGGCGGCGCCGAAGCCGAAATCGGCTCCGAAGCCGAGGACGGTGGTCAGGCCCAGGGCGAAGGCGGAACCGAACGGGATGAGAAGGGTGCCCTGCGCCGGGTTCGAGGCCATGCTGGGCGTGCCCGGCATAAGGGATCCGAGGATCGAGGCCCAGCCGGACGGGACGTTCCTGGTGCTGTTCCCGGAGTTCGGGAAGAGGGCCGAGGGCGCGGCCGAAAGGGACCTCTGGGCGGCCATGAAGGCGGGCGAGCTCCGCCGCGGGACCGGATGGGAGCCCCTCTGGGAGGGCGCCGTCCTCTGCAGGCTGCTGGAAGATGGCGACGGGTTCTTCGAGAGGGTGTTCGGGTACGCGGGATTCCTGATGACCTCCGGACAGTGGGCCGGCGGATGCGCCACGGTCGTCTGGAAGAAGGACGGCGACGTCGCGTCCCTGAGCTGGGTCGGCCGGCCGGAAGGCCCGGTGAAGAGGGCCATCAAGCCAGGCCCCTACGCCGACGTCGGGGACTACCTGTCCACCAAGGGGCTCCCCCCGCTGATCCACATCAGCTTCCGGGAGCTCTGGGACAGGACCGCCGGCGAAGGGAAGACCCTCGCGGAAGCGTTCGCGGACGAGCCCTGGGCCTACATGCTCCCCGAATGCGGGCGGGCGCTGGCCGAGGGCACGTCGTCCGCGCTGGTCATGACGGCCGCGGATGCGGCGAGAGGGCTGGGGGTGAGGCTGTGACGGACCAGTACAGGGTCGTCGACAGTTCGTACAAGACGTACGGGATCTTCGGGTCCAAGACCGCCGCCGCGAAGTTCATCAGAGAGCAGAGGGCGGCCGGGAAGAGGGACCTCGGGATGATTTCCGAACCAGCGCCTAAAAAAACCAAAGGCACGCCTAAATCCAAGGCCGCGAAGCCCAAGGCGGCGGCCAAGCCGAAAGCTGCTCCCAAGCCGAAGGCAGCTCCCAAGCCGAAAGCCCCGGCGAAGCCCAAGACGCCGGCGAAGCCGAAGGCATCCCCCAGGCCCAAGGCGGCACCGAAACCGAAAGCGATCCCGAAGCCGAAAACACCGGCGAAGCCGAAGGCATCCCCCAGGCCCGACTACGCCGGGAGGTGGCTGAGAGGGCTGGACGACAACGGATCCCCGCACGGCATCAAGGCCAGCCTGAACGGGGACGGAAGGCCCGTCCTCGAACGCGCGGAAGGCCGGGACGCAATGGGTGCCGGCGAGATCCTGGAGGTCATCCGGTCCTCGAAGAAGGACCCGCTGATACTGGACTCCCGCTCGAACGCGCACGGGCACCGCGTCAAACGCTCCGAGGCCATGGCGATCATGGAGGCGAGGGCGGAGGACGAGGGGAGGGCCGGGAGATACGCGCCGGCACCGCCCCCGAAGCCCAAGGCCGCGCCCATGCCGGCGGCCCCGGCGAAGCCTGCGCCGAGGGAGATGATAGGGCCCGGGAAGCCGAAGGCAGCCGCCAAAGCTTCCGCGCCGGGGAAGGACTTCAAGCCCCTGCTGGACGCGTTCGCGGAGGTCTCCGACACGATGCCGCTCGCGTCCGGATGGGCCGTCGACGACAGCCACGTCATGGCCATGGCGCTCTCCTATCCCAGGGGAGGGTTCCTGGGCATGGGCTGGGGGGACGGCGAAGCCCTCGACCTGGGTACCGTCTCCGGGCTGACCGTCTCGGACGTCTACACGGCGGAGAGGTCGGAGGGGAGGCTGATTTTCAGGGGGAGATCGAAGACGGTCTCCGCCAAGACCGTATCCGGGGAGCCGCGCAGACCCCTGCGCATGGCCGAGGCCCACATCGGGTTCGAGATGGACGCGAAGGCGTTCCAGAGGGAGCTCCGCCGCGCCGGCATAATCGTCGGCGCCGGGGCCAAGGGATGGTCGGAATCCGCGTACCTTTACGAGGACCAGGGGGACCTGATGCTGAAGGTAGTCAGCGGCCTCGCGGAGCTGGACGCGGACGTCGGCGACGCCAGGTCCGTGAGCTACCAGGACGCGGGGGCGCACGCCCTCTTCGACACCCGGTACCTTGCGAGGCTGGCCAGGATCATGTCCCACGCGGACGGCCCGTGCCGCCTCTACATCGGGAAGGGCGCCCCGCTGAGGGCGGAGATGAGCATATGCGGCGTCGGCGCGGCCGTCTACATCGCGCCGAGAAGGGAGTGATCGCATGGCAAAGACCACAGGAAAGAGGATGAACGCGGCGATAAGGGCCGCGGAGCTCGGGGAATCGGAGGGGGTCCGCACAGGCAGGCAGGCGCTGTACGTCGGGGAGGACAGGATCCACATCACCGCGCTCAACTCGGACAATCCGCCGTTCGGGGTCGACACGGATCCGCTCGGGATCCCCCTGAAGCGCTCCAAGGGGGCGTTCGACGACGGCGAGGAATTCGACGCATCGACCGACGGGATGACGCTGATCCTGAAAAAAGGGCGGGACACCTTCCGCATCCCCCTCATGGAGGTGCCGGACCCGCCCCACGCGCCGAAGATGGACTTCGGGACCGGGGCCGACATCGACCTGGACGCGGAAGCTCTGAGGAAGGAGCTGAAGAAGGCCGGGAAGGGCGCCTACGCCACGATTATGGCCGGGTACGACAGCTACCTGAACAGGGTGGCGTTCGCCGTCGTGAGGGACGGGAGCGACAGAATCATCGGAGGGGCCCGCATAGGGCGCTGGGAGCCCAACGACGGGGAAGGGAGGATGCGGAGGGCAAGGTTCGACGCGGCGATGCTCCGCCGCACCCTCGGAAGGTCCAAGAAGCAGGGCCTGTCGATGGACGACGACTATCCCATGAGGGCCACCGACTATGACGACGAGTACCAGCTCTTCCTCGCGCCGAGGATAGCCGACAGGGACGTCGACAGGAGGCTCTGCTCGGAGGAGAACGATTACGTGAAGAGCCTGAACCTCGCGTCCCGCGCGGTCTGGGTGCTGGCCGACGGGAGCGTCTGCAGGACCGTCCCGTCCGGGAACGGGTTCTCCAGGATGGACCGCTACGACCCGAGGGGAGGGCTCCACATCGGGAGGACCGCGGCGGCCGGGACCCCGGTGGCGGGATACTGCGCGGCGGCCGGATGGGCCGAACCTCTGAGGAAGGTGGACCCGGGCGTCTGAGAGGCGTTCGCGGCGAAGGACCGCGGGGCCCTGCGCAGATATGCCAAAAGCATCCCCGAGCTGAAGGGGGCGAGACCGTGACCCTGACGGCGAGGGACGGCGCGGCGATAGCCGAGGGCTACTCCAAGGGGGAGGAATCGGCGTTCCGGCACGCCAGGCCGGACGAGGAGTTCCGCCTCCGCAGGGGCCTCCTGACCGTCATGAGGTGCAGGGCGTGCGCCTGGGAGCAGCACGACCAGCTGTTCATCGAGTCGGTCACGGACGACGGGGACGCGCTTTCGATAGCGACCCGCCTCCCCGACGAGGAATGCACGCCCGGGCCCGTGATCAGGCTCCCCTACGAGAGGGAGGCGAGGGCATGAGGCTGACATTCTGGAAAAGGAAAACCCGCGGCGGAAGGCCGGCGCCCAGATGGCGCGGGCGCGGTGCCGTGAGGAGCAGGAACGCGAAGAACCCTGCGGACTGGCTTCTCACGGAGTACGACGACGAAATCCCGATCCTATTCTCAGACGGGACCGTGGGGCTCGTGACTCGGGCCGAAGGCTATGACTGCTGGGAATTCTGGGAGGAATGGAAGGAAGAGACGGACGAAGACGGCAACCTCGTGAACGACCCGGAGAGCCTCATGATGGACGGCGAGGAGTACGACGGGGAGCTCTACATCGACAGGTACAGGCTGTCCGACGGGAAGTTCTTCCAGGGCGGATGCTACCTCTACTGGCCCCGGGACACCCTCGGCGCCTGGTGCGCGAGGAACGGGGAGCCCATGCCGGTCGCGGCGCTCCCGGAATGGGTCCGGGAGGCGCTCGAAGAGGGAGGCGACGCCGGACGCAGGAAGGCCGCGGAATACGTCAGGAAGATGACGGGGAGCGTGCGCCGATGATCCCGTCCCGGAACAAGCGGAACAGCATCCGCCTCGGCGAGAGGGATGTCGCCCGCTACTCCCGGCCCCCCGGGGGCCAGAGGATCTCCAGCAAGAAGACCAGCCGCAGGTTCGTCCCCAAGATCTACGGCAAGCGCTGGGTAGTGAAGGAGCACATCGAGGGCAAGGAGGTGATAGACCTGGGGGCCGGTGGGTGGCCCGAGCTCGTCTCGGAGCGCTTCCCGAACGTCGTCCCCCGCGACCCCTTCTGGCTCTCCGAGGGGGACAACGCGAGGGCCCTGCGGGGCGCCTACGACACGGCCATCATCTCCAACGTGCTGAACGTCATCGACAGCGACGCGGCCATCATCGACCTGCTGGAGCTGGCCAAGACGGTGGCCGACACCACCCTCATCAAGGTCTACGACTCCGGGAGGCCGGGCCCCACCAGGGACGGCTACCAGAGGGGCATCCCGCTGGAGGGATACCTGCCCTTCGCGTGGGCGGTCTTCGGGCGGGAGAACGTATCCATAAGGGACGGCATCATGGTATGCGAGAGCTGGTGACCATGAAGATCGTCAGAGACTGCTTCTACGTCCACAGGTCCAACCTCCGGGAGCTCACCAGAGCGTTCCCGGGTCTGGAGGACCAGATCCTCCGGATAGCGCGGAGCGCCGAGGGGACGGGCTGGGCCGTGGCGAAGCTGGACATAGGGAGGATGACGCTGTCGCTGATAGAGTCGCCGGACTGGGACGATGCCTACGAGCCGACGGTCGGGGGCAGCATGGTCTACGACCTGGGATCGTGGGACGGCGGGCCCCCGACCAGGACAGTGAAGGGAAGGGCGACGAACCCGCAGGTGTACCACATGAAGGAGCTGTTCGTGGCGCCCGACTACCGCGGGTTCGACCTCGGGAAGGCGAGGGAGCGCACCGCCGCGATAGAGCGCATCCCCGGGATCGACCCGAGGAGGAAGGGGAACTCCGACTACTGGGACGCGAAGATGAGGGAGGCCGGGATGCCCTCCGACAGGAGGCGGAGGCGATGCGGAGACCAAAGTTCCCCGGGAGAAGGCCCCGCGGGATCGTCATCGACCCGAACATCCGCCTGTACCACGGGAGCTCCGTCAGATTCGGCGACCCGAGGGCGGACGCCAGCTCCCTGCCGTGCGACTTCGGGAAGGGGTTCTACCTGACCCCGGACTATTCGAGGGCGGAGGAACGCGCCAGATATAAGCTGAAAGGCGGAACAGATGAGGCGTACGTCCTGGCATTCGACTACGACGACGAAGCGGCCGAGAGGGATTCGGCGTCCGGGAAAAGGCCGTTCATCATCACGTTCGAGGCCGGCAAGGAGTGGCTGGACTTCGTCGAGCGCAACTGGGACACCAGATACACCGGGATCCAGTACCTGACCACGTTCGACGGGATCATCATCGGGCCGTCGTCGGACGCGAATATAGAGAGGGTGCTGAGGGAGTACCGCAACAGCCCCAGGAGGCCGGAGGACGTCGAGAGGGCTCTTAGGGAGCTGGACCTCGAAAAGTACGGCGAACAGTATTTCTTCGGGTCGGACGAAGTCATGCGTAAATATCTGAAACGCGTGAGGAAAGCCGACAGGAAGGTGAGACGCTGACAGGCAGACGCAACAATATCCCGGAAGCCAGGATGCAAGAGTTCGTCGAATACGTGTACGAATCCTTCGCCCAATACCACGGCCTCGAATACGAGGAAGCCAAAGCGTTCATCGAGGACAGCGGGATCGTGCAGGAGATAAGGGACTTGATGCCCGAATATGTCTACGACACGTGCCAGCGCATCACACTCTATACGGACGGCCTGCTCAGACGCAACGGGGCCGCCCTGCCCCCGCTGATGGTCCACGAATGGGTGGAATGCTGCGACAGGGAAGACCTCGTCCACACCAACCCTTGGAGATACGACCCGGCCTCGAAGGCGTGGGTCAAAGCATGAGGCCCGCGCCCGCGGGCCTCTCCTTTTTTTCATCCGCGGACGATCCGTCGCGCGAAATCTTCCAAAGGCTTCCTGTCGGCCATGAATTCGCGGTACTTCCCGACGTGATGGCGGAGACAGCCGTTGCGCTGGATCCATGTCGTGCTGTCGATGCTGTCCGCCCCGGCGAGGTCGGCCCTCACCATCCTCTCCGCGGGCCCGATGCGCCCGACGTGGCACTGCATACCGCGCTCATGGGCGAACTTTGCCCATGTCTCCATAGTGGCGAGCTTCCAATCCATCGTACCGCGGACGAATATCGCCGAGATCTGGCCGGGGATGGCAAATCCGTAGACGCTCTCCGGGGTCATGCCGTCCTGGACGGCCAGCGCCCATCTGAATCCAGGGAAGAGCTCGTCGAGGACGATGCGCCAATAGTGCGATCTCTTAAGGGATTCGTAGCCCCCGCCCACGATGTCGGGGAGGACGGCGAAGTCCGGCGTCCGGCCTTCCTCGGCGCACCGGGTCAGGATGTGCATGAACGCCGCGGGGTTCCAGCGCTTCCCTTGGGCATAGGCCGAATACGCGCCGTTGTCCACCGCGAAAAAAGGATAGTCCGAGGGATCGCGCCATCCGTCGCACATCATGAGCCCGACTCCGAGCTCCCTGCATGCCTCGCGGTTCGCCTTCGACCCGCCCGCGGTGTAGAGCCTCATGCGCGTCCCCCCTCGCCGCCGGACGGCTTCCTGAACATGAACCAGGAGGACGTCCTCCCGGACTTGCCGGAGTACATCGGCCTGACCGGGAAGAGGGGCGTGACCTCCCTCAAGGGGATCTCGGACTCGGACCATTTGAAGTTGAGGAACCCGCCGGGGCGGAGGACCCTGAAGCACTCCGAGAACCCGGCGGCGAGGTCGGCCTTCCATCCGGGCCCCAGCCGGCCGTACTTCTCCGTTATGATGCCGGAATGCGCTCTTATCAGATGAGGCGGGTCGAACACCACCAGCGCGAACCTTCCGTCCGGGAAGGGGATGGCCCTGAAGTCCCCGACGACGTCGGGCTCGACCTCCCAGGCGCTGACCGTCCCGTTGGCGTGCTCGTACTCTATGCGCACGCCCTTACGCGCGTCCATGTAGACCGTGTCGGCCCTGTCCTTGGACTCCCTGTCCCAGAACATTCTCGGCCCGCAGCAGACGTCCAGGATGTCGGCCGCCTCCTTCATCTCCGCCTCCTGTTCCAGTCCCCGGCCAGCGCCGTCAGGTACTCGGCGTACTTCTCCTTGCCGTACACCCTGTCCGCCGGGCGCTCCATCCGGAGGCCGCATTCGACGCAGGCGACCTAAACGAACGCTTCGTGGATGTACGGGCTGTCGAAGACACCGACCTCGCCCGGCCTGTAGTCCACTCTGACGTCCCATCCCCAGCACACATCCGCCCCGCAGCAGGGGCACGGAAGGAATTTTGGGAGGGTCATTCCCCGTCCCCCATCTTCGCGGCTGCCAGAAACGCGGCCCACATGTCGCTCCTCGCCTCCTGCATGATGCGGACGGCCTCGTCGATGTGCCTCACGGCCTCCCTGATGGCTGCCTGATGGTACGCGGTACCGGCCTCGGTCCTGAGAGATTCGATGGCCGCCTCCCTGGCGCGGTCGAGGTCCCTGATGCAATCCATCGCCTCGCTCACTGCCCTTCCCCCCTCGCAAGGACGGCCGTCTCACGCACGGCGGCCGCCCTCCCTGACCAGAACCGCCGTGTAGACGTAGGGCGCGTTCCAGTACCCCTCGACGGACGGGCGCTCGAACCTGGCCGAGAAGCCGCTCATCTCCGCCCAATCCTCGAAGAAGCTCCTGGGGATGAACAGCTTGTTCAGCCCGGCGTACTTCTCGTCGTACCCCGGGATCATGCCCCGGCGCATGTCGAGGTATTCCTCCCTCATGCCGGCGTCGTGGACGTCGACTATGACGGCCGTGTCGGCTTTCAGGGCCATCTTATCCAGGACTGCCCCGGCGTAATCGAGCGAGGGGAAGTACGCGAAGACGCTGTTCGAGAGCACCGCATCGTAGCGGATGTCCGTGGGCATGTCCCTGGCCTCCCCGCACGCGAGCTCGCGGACGCCGGGCCCGAGGACGCGCCTGGCAGTCTCCACCATCGCCGGGCTGTAGTCTATCCCGCCGACGCGGACGCCGTCCCTCTGCATGAGATAGAGGTTCGCGCCGCACCCGCACCCGACTTCGTAGACCGACCGGGGGGAGCCCATGGCGCGGTAGATCGAATCGTGGTATGCTCTCATGGCTTTGTAGTCGAGCTCGTGGGCGTCGTAGCCGGCCATCCTCTTGAGCTCCATGAAGACCGCCTCCGGGTCCCCCATGTCCACCGACCCGAGGCGGGAGTCCCTCCCCGACCAGATCCTGTTCCAGCCGCAGTCCGCGGCGCCGACCTTGCACTCGCTGCCCTTCATTATCATCGTCGTCTCCCGGACCCGACAGGAGCCTTTCCATGGCCATCCTGAGCACCGCGCTCTTCGGCTCGGAGCAGTATTCGGCGAACGCCTCCGCGAAAAAAACTTCGATCGCCGCGTTCACGAGGTCCTGGAGGGTCGTCTCCTGCCCTTCCATCGCCCCGAACGCGCGGAGGAGCTCGAGCCTCCTCCTGTTGTCCTCTGAAATCTCGTAAGACCGCCTCGCCATCGACAATCCCGGAACTCTGCCGCAGTCCGAAAGCGGAAATGCAATCCAGATAATTAAAGATGAGATAAAGAAGGGACGCGCAGGTGCAACCGGAAGCGCGTCCCGAGGATGAAATCGTGCCATGTCTCGCATCAGAGCACTGCCATGGCCATCGCACCGGCCGATTATATACCTTTGGATGCGGACCGAGCGATTCCGGACCGTAATAATCCCGAAACGTTTTCGGAACCAATAAGTACCGTCCAGACGGTAATCCGGGCGGGCCAGGGGCACGGATTCCGGCCGGCCCGGGAGCGATCATAATGATGGACACCATCGACATCCAGAAGGCGAAGAGACTGGCGGAGACCAAGGGCATCAAGCCCGGGAGGATCAAGGGGACCGAAGGAATCCAGCTCACCAAAGGGATGAACCCTAAGATCGAGGTCATCGGCTGGGAGGAGTTCGAGACGCGCCTGAAGGCCAGGGGCCTGGCGCTGTTCGAGAGCGGCGGCTGGATGAAGATCATGAAGGCCCCCGCATAATCGGGAAGCCTAACGGGAGTTCATGCCAGAAATGACGCCAGCCACAAAAACACCATATACCATGCCCGGTGATTGGAAGCGATGAAATGACGAAGCATGTAAAGCGCAGGTTATGGGATGAATGGCCGCATATCATCCGCAACCTGGACGAGGATGCTAATCGCAACTCTGATGAGGTGGAAGCCCTCATAAAGTCGGGGTACAATCCGCGCAAAGAAAAAACCGAATCGAAGAACAGAAAGCTCAGGGAAGCCGATTTCGGAAACACCAGATACGTCCTTCACGAAATGCCCAGATACATCAGAGGCAAAGAGAAGATGGCGGCCAAAGGCGCCGACATATCGCAGCTGGACTATGTCATCAGCATCCTCCTGCACGGACATAAGCTGCCGGGCGAATATCATCCCCACAGACTCTACGGCAAGATGAGAGGGAAATGGGAATGCCACATCAAGGCCGCCTCACTTCTTTTCCAAAGTCATGACGACTTCGTCGCCCTCTTCGAGGCCCAGGAAGCGCACCGCCTTGGCCGGGAGCGTGACCGACAGACTGTTGCCCTTCTGGCGGATCGTCCCCTCCCATTTCCAGGTGCGGGACGCCCGCCATTCCTCGCGGGCATCGAGCTCGGCGTCGATGAAGTCCCTGGCCTCCTCGGGGGAGGTCAGATAAGGGGCCCCGGGGCGCTCCTTCAGCCCCGGGATGATGAAAATCGGACGTACCTCGCCTCCGACGTCCGCCGTCATGTCAGTTTCCTCAATGTCGAACCCGCGGTAACGCGTCATTCGGCCGCCTCCGCTCTTCTCTGTTTGTATTCCATCATCTCACTCCTTTTTCGTTATAATCCTCCACAACCAAACATTTTTCGCATCAACCTCCTCATAGTGATTGTCCTGCCATCTGCGGACTAATTCAGGCTTAATCTATAGAGTCGAAGTTCATCAAATTTGTATCTGTTTCTAAGTCAAGAGATAAAATGATGCTAAAGCACATTTCCTGGAAGCAGAACGCAGTGTCCCACAAATAATCTGTAAAGATGCTTTAAAATGGCTATTGCACGTAGAATTGTAATTCAGTAAATATATTAAATATGTAATACACCAACCTCTTTCTTATTCGTTATCATTATTAACGGCATGAACAGTATGCTATCCATGGAAACCCATTCCGCAGCCTTCACAAGAATATGGGCCAAGCTGTCGTATTCCAAAGATGGCTCTTGGCTCCCTCTTTATGTCCATATGCATGACACCTGTTGCATCGCTGAAAAGCTGTGGACCCAATGGATTTCTGATTCCACCAAAAAAACGATTTGCAAAAGCATACTGGAGAACAGTTGTTCCGTAGAATCGAACAGAATCGTAAGATTCGTTGCAGCAGCGCATGACATCGGGAAATGCACCCCTGCTTTTCAGATGTTCATACCCCGCGACAAAGAATTCGAAGCGCTCATAACCGAAAAACTGTCGGAATGCGGAATGACGCGCAAGAAAATATCCGACCCGGGGATGATCAAGCATTCGGCTTCGTCGCAATACATCCTCCAGCAAAACGGCATCAGCCCCACCATTTCCGTAATATCCGGCGGGCACCACGGGGAATCGCCTGGAAATCAGCTGAGGAAAATTGCCGGATACCTGAAAAACATAGGCCGCGACGACAGGGATTGGATTGGTTTGCAGAACGAATTCGTAGGATATGCGGAGTCGATCTCGGATCTGAGCCATGAAGACATTGCCGGGATCTCCATTTCGTGCACCGGGCAGGCATTGCTTTCCGGTATCGTCATTATGGCGGACTGGATTGCAAGCAATTCTGATCTGTTCCCTCTGGGGCACAAAGACTCCTATGACGACGAGGAGCTGAGAAACCGCGCCGAAACCGCATGGGACAGGCTCAGGCTTCCCGGCAGATGGGTGCCTAAACCCGTGCGGCCCCAATCATATTACGGTCTGAGATTCGGATTCGAGCCGCGCCCCCTCCAATCTGCCGCATTGGAGATAGCGTCCGCGGTTGAAAAAACGGGAATCTACATCGTGGAAGCGCCCATGGGCGAAGGGAAGACGGAAGCGGCTCTGGCGATGTCTGAGGCCATCGCATCCCGTTTCGGGCAGACGGGGTTGTTCTTCGCCCTGCCGACCCAGGCAACTTCCGACGGCATTTTTCTCCGTCTAATCGAATGGCTGAGAAAAATGGATGGCGAAGAACCATCCCAGAAGACCGTTTATCTGTCTCACGGCAAGTCCAGATACAACAATTCATTCGAAGAGATTCCGCACCTGTCGTCATCCGATCCGGAAGAATCCATAATCAGGCATGACTGGATGTGCGGGCGGAAGAAAGGAGTTCTATCGGATTTCGTCGCCGGAACTGTGGACAATGTCCTGATGGCGGGGCTGAAAATGAGGCATCTCGCTATGAGGCATCTGGGATTGTGCAATAAAGTCATTGTGATCGACGAAGTCCACGCCTACGACGAATATATGGGAAGCTATATGGAGAAGGCGCTCCAGTGGTTCGGCGCATACGGGGTGCCGGTGATAATGCTGTCCGCTACCCTCCCCATAGACAGGAAGAAGAAGCTTCTGAGCTCGTATCTCATGGGTAGCGGGATGAAAAAAGGCGAAATGGACCTCAGACTTGGAACAGGTTATCCGATGATAACCTATACGGAATGCGGTCAAGTTAAAGAAGTCGGTGTATCGGGCACCAAAATGTCCATGGACGTAGCCGTAAGAATCGTCTCCAATGAGAACCTGATGGACAGAATAGATGAGATGTCGGCCGCAGGCGGATACATCGGCATAATAGTGAACACAGTCGACAAGGCGCAGAGCATCTACAGGGGCCTGTCGGATCGCTATGGGGAAAATGAAGTGCGCCTGCTGCACTCGCGCTTCACGGCGGTAGACCGCAGCTTCAACGAGACGGAGATCAGGGAAGCCCTGGGGCCTAAGAGGGAAAGGCCGCCTTACAGGCTGTTCGTCATCGGGACCCAGGTCATAGAGCAGTCTTTGGATCTTGACTTCGATGTTCTGTTCACCGAACTATGCCCGATGGATTTCCTTCTTCAGCGCATGGGGAGGCTCCACCGCCACAGGAACCCCAGGCCACCCGGCCTGGAACGGCCGATATGCTACGTGATCGATTCGGATGAACTGGATGCCGGATCGGCAAGCATCTACGGGAGATACCACCTGTATAACACCCGCATCCTTCTTCCGGATTCGATCTGTATTCCGGGGGACATATCACCGCTCGTGCAACAGGCATACGGCAATCCGCTGGCGGTCCCGGAGGATCTCCGCACGGATTATGAAGCCGCCTACAAAGAGGAGCTCGCAAAAATCCAGAACAAAACCCAGAAGGCCAAAACGTTCCAGATCAAGGGGCCGGAAACAACCGAGAACAGCGACCGCATCATTAGGGATTGGACCAAGGACGACTTCGATATGAAAGGCCAGGTGGAAGCGAAATCCGCCGTCCGCGATATCGAAGAATCCGTCGAAGCCATCCTCGTAAGGAAGGATCCGGAAGGACGCTTCCACATGGTGTCGAAACATCTGGATCAGGATAAAGCGATAGGGGAGGACATCACCCAGCAGGAGGCGTTCGATCTTTCCGGATGCAGGATATCCCTTCCCCGCGATTTTTCCTACGGAGATCTGGAACCTTTTCTCGAAGAAATCCCACAATCCTGGAGATCATCCCCCTGGCTTCACGACGAGCTGTTCCTGGTTCTCCATGAGAACCCCGGCGATACTTTGAAACACGCCGACTATCTCCACACTGTCGGGTTGATAAAAACAATGGAGGCGACGAAAGCAGATGGCAGAAAAAGAATTCAATCTGATCGATGAGGCATGGATCCCCGTCACCAGAAGCGATGGGACCTACGCCGAAATCGGGCTCAAAGAATTGTTCGGCAGCGCCCATGAGATACGCTCCCTGTCGGGGGAGATAGCCACCCAGGACGCATCGGTGATGCGTTTCCTTCTCGCAACAGGTTATGCGGTGGTACTGAGAGAGACCATTAAAGGCGAGAGCAGAGAGCTGGAAGACTCCGACGACGCCATAGAGAGATGGAGATCCTATTGGGAACGCGGCCGCTTCGACGGGAAGCTCTTCGGAGACTATCTGGAAAGATGGAGGGACAAGTTCTGGCTGTTCGAACCGGAACGTCCCTTCTACCAGTGCAACATAGAGAGAGGCACATCATACGACGCTAAAAAGCTGATCGGAGACCTGGCGGAAAGCGGGAACAAAATCCAGATGTTCTCGTATCTCAGCCGCGAATCCAAAAGAAGCGTGAGCTATGGGATGGCCGCCAGATGGCTACTGAATCTCATGGCTTACGACGACGCCTCTCTGAAGCCTACCAACAAAAGATCCGACGGGACCAAGATGGATTCGGCTAAAGTCGGATGGCTGGGCAGAATAGGGCTGACATATGTGGTAGGGAACAACCTCTTCGAAACGCTGATGTTGAACATGGCTCTGACCGACCGTTCCGGCGAGCTGTTCGCAGACGGGAAACCGACATGGGAGAAGGAATCTGTCAGCTCGGAAGAGCGCGTCCCCGTGCCCATCCCGGACAATCCCTTCGACCTTCTCACAGTCCAATCCAGGCGGGTCAAACTGATCAGGGAGAACGGAGAGGTCACAGGATACATCGAAACCGTGGGGGACCAGTTCCCCGACGGATGCCAGAACATAGAGATGATGTCCGCCTGGAAACAGAGCAAGGAAGGGGAGATGAAACCGCTCAAGCATCTCGAATTCAGGAAATCGGTTTGGAACGACTATGCCTCGCTTGTGATGAGGAGCGAGGGAAGCTGGAGGCCCGGGGTGATAGAATGGTGCAACGCTCTGAAAGACCGGGGGATCATAGGCAACACATACCTGAACATAGCCGTCACAGGCGTCAGCTATCTCGGAGGGGCCATCCCGTCGGGCATCGACGACGTGTTCCACGACAGCATCAGCGTCAATTCCAATCTTCTTTCGAAGATCGGGGAAGGCTGGAACATCCGCATCAGCGAAGCTGTGGGGAAGACCGATTCTTGCATGAAGGACTACAAGCTGTTCATCAAAGACATCCTGATCCTATCGGGCATAGCGGAAGGGAACGACGACGCAATAAATTCACAGATAGAATCCCGCACGGCGGAGGTCTACCGCTCTCTGGATCTTCCCTTCAGGAAATGGCTGCATTCCATCGACCCCGAAAAGTCCGACATGGACGAGAAAAGCACCGAATGGTATGGCATCCTGAGGTCTGTGCTGATCCGCTCCGCCGAAGACGATCTGGCCTACGTGAATCCCCGTTCGTACGTCGGCATCTGCGGATACGAGGAGAAAAAAATAGTGAAGAAAGTGAAATCGGAATTCAAGACGAGCACCGTTTTCCATTTCAAAATGTTCGTCTCCAGAATGTACAAAACTCTTCCAAAAGAACGCTCGGAGGAAACTGAATGAGCAAAGCAGACGATGTGCAGGCATATGTCCGCGGTAGGATCGGACGCCTCGAAACGGGCGACCTCTGGTCCGGGGCTATGCTGGCCAAACTTCGCAGAGCAGCGGGCAAAGACGTCTCGGAAACGCCTGAAATATGGGAGTTCACTTTGGAAGGCCTCCCTGAAAGCCTTTCGGGGCGCGCCATAGGAAGAGCATACATGCCCAGCGACGGGGAGCGCGCCGTCCATTTGGCGCTGACCCTCTATGCTATCCATTCGCAGGGGTCCCAGGAATCGCCTTATGAGCACGGCATAAGCCTCGGAGCGGCCGTGAACAGGCTCATCAGAAACGCCGGAAACAACTCTGAACCCATAAAAAGAAGGTTCTCCGCCGTGAGCACCTCCTCCGACCTCAGCGAATTGGCATACCACCTCCGCGGCCTCGTCCAGCTCTTCAGATCCAGCGGAAGCATAAAGCTGGATTATCCCAGGCTCGCGAGAGACCTCTATGAATTCTCCTTCCCCGACAGCAGATCCCGCATACTTTTCCGCTGGGCAGAAGACCTTTTCAAAAACATCAGCAGCGACGAAGAAGAAAACGATGACAAGGATGTGAACTGATGAACGGAAAACTCTATCTTGACTTGCATGTGATCCAGACCGTGCCCCCCAGCTGCGTCAACCGCGACGACACCGGAAGCCCCAAAACTGCGTTCTACGGGGGAGTCAGACGCGCCCGCATATCTTCCCAGAGCTGGAAGAGAGCCATGCGCTCGAGCTTCAAGGAAGCGTTCGGCGAGAACGTCGGAATCCGCACGCTCAGAGTTGTTGAGCTGATCGCGGACAAGATTACCGAAAAGAACCCTTCGGTGGACAGGATCCAAGCCCAGGAAACGGCCGAAAAGCTCCTTGAAACTTACGGGATCAAACTGAAAGAGAACAAAACGAAGAGAAGCAAAGAGACCGACCCCAAACTGTCGGGGGCTCTTATGTTCATAACCTCCAGGCACACCGAGCTGCTCGCCGATCTGGCCCTTTCCGAAGAGTACAAATCGATGGACCCCAAATCGATAAAGGCGGCGGTCAAAGACATACTGACGTCCAACAATTCCCCGGACATCATCCTGTTCGGGCGCATGCTCGCGGACGATCCTTCGCTGAACGTAGATGCGTCCTGCCAGATCGCGCATGCGATATCGACCCATAAGGTGGAGAACGAATACGATTACTTCACTGCAATGGACGATCTGAGCCCAGAAGATACGGCCGGGGCAGGGATGATCGGCACGGTCGAGTTCAATTCCTCTACCCTCTACAGATATGCTACGCTGGCCGTCCACGAGCTTGCCGCAGGGTACGCCGAATCCGGCGAGACGATCCTCAATACTGTCCGCGAATACATCAGGTCATTTGTCCTCTCGATGCCCACCGGCAAGCAGAATACGTTCGCGAACCGCACGGTCCCGGATGCAGTACTCATATCCCTCCGCAAGGATCAGCCCGTCAATCTGGTGGGAGCCTTCGAGATTCCGGTGGCGGCAGGTTCCGGGGGATACGCCTTGCCCTCGGCGAAAAAACTGGCGGAATACGAGAGGAAGATATGCGCCGATTTCGTTTCCCAGCCGGTAAAAACATGGCAGATAGGCACCGGCCTGGAAGATCTGGGGCCCTCCGTAAGCCTGAGCGAAGCGATCGAGGATGTCGTGGCAGCCGTAAAGCCGGAGCTTTGATACCATGGCCGTGTTGGTCCTCAGACTTGCGGGGCCTCTGCAATCATGGGGGATATCCAGCAAGTTCAACACGCGCGAATCGGGGACGGAACCGAGCAAATCCGGGGTCATAGGGATGATAGCGGCCGCGCTGGGCCGCAGGAGGTCGGAACCTGTGGGCGATCTCGCCGCGCTCCGCTTCGGAGTCAGGAAGGACCAGGAAGGGAGGATAATCGAGGACTTCCATATGGCGCACATACCCGAAGGGGCGCATAACAAACCCAATTCGTACCTCACCCGCCGGTATTACATCTCGGATGCGATATTCCTGGCGGCCCTGGAAGGGGACAGAGGAAAGCTGGAAGAGATCGACGAGGCCCTGAGGCATCCGACGTTCCCGCTTTACATGGGGAGGCGCTCCTGCCCCCCTTCAGGACGGGTTTCCATGGGCATCTTCGAAGGCAGCCTCGAAGAAATATTGAACGGATTCGAATGGCAGGCCGCGGAATGGTACAAAAAGAAGCGGAGGAATGAAGAGATCCATCTCGAGACCGTCATCGATTCGGAAGACGGCAGGGAGGAGCTGGACGACATCCCTGTCTCGTTCGACCAGAAAAGGAGGGCCTACCGCAGGCGCACCGTGGAACGGAAGATAATACGGGGAAGGGCCTTCCATTCAGACGGGCATGGCATTGGAACGGACCACGACGCCATGGCCGAGCTCCGCGAGGAGGTCCTCCAATGATGCTCTCCCGCATCGAAATCAACCCGTACCGGCGCGAAACGATGAAGGCGCTGGGCAACCCCGAGATCATGCACGCCGCCATAATGGGCTCCTTCCCTTCCTTCGGGAGGGAGGACGGAAGGATCCTGTGGCGCATCGACACCCTGGGGCCGTCCACATACATCATCGTCCAGAGCCGCACAAAACCGGATTTCTCCCACATGGTAGACCAGTTCGGCTGGCCAGAATCGGGGCAGAAATGGGAATCCCTGGATTACGACAGGTTCCTCGGAGGGCTGGAGGACGGACAGGTATGGAGGTTCAGGATCACGGCCAATCCCGTCCGCTCGGTCCCTGCTGAAGGGGCGAAAAGAGGGAAGGTGTGCGCCCACGTAACCGCCGAGCAGCAGATAGGCTGGCTGCTCCAGCGCTGCGAAAAGAACGGATTCAGAATACCTGAGGTCGGCGGCGTCCCGAACGTCGCGGTGAAAGACCGCGGGACGATGGTGTTCAACCGCTCTGGCTCCAGGGTCAGCATAGGTTACGCCACGTTCGAAGGCGTTCTGATGGTTGCCGACAGGAAAGTCCTCCGCGAGAGGATGATCTCCGGAATCGGAAGGGCCAAGGCATACGGCTGCGGCCTGCTCACGCTGGCAAGGCAATCCTGATGATGCCAGGAGCCGACAGACCTGAAATCCAGGAGCTTCCGAGGATCTCGGAGAGGCTGTCCTACGTGTATCTGGAGCATTGCAGCATCAGCCGCTCCGATTCCGGCCTCACGGCCTATTGCAGAGAAGGCGAGATAAACATCCCTCTGGCCTCGATATCGTCCGTCATGCTGGGGCCGGGGACTTCCATAACCCATCGCGCCGTGGAGCTTCTCGGAGATGCGGGGACATCCATCTGCTGGGTGGGGGAAGGGGGTATCAAATGCTATGCGTTCGGGAGCCCTCTGACCCACTCGTCCGCGCTGGCGGAGAAACAGGCGCGCTGCGCCTCCAATACGAGAACGAGGCTGGCGGTAGCCCGCAAGATGTACCAGATGCGGTTCCCTGGCGAGGACGTTTCCCGCCTGACGATGCAGCAGCTCCGCGGAAGGGAAGGGTCAAGGATCCGCAGGTCGTACCGCAAGGAATCCGGGCGCACAGGCGTCCCGTGGAACGGAAGGTCCTACAGGCCCGACCGCTACGAAGAGTCCGATGCGGTGAACGCGGCGCTTTCTGTGGCCAATTCATGCCTGTATGGGATCGCATATTCGGCCATCTGCACCGTGGGATGCGTTCCTTCGCTGGGATTCGTGCACTGCGGGCACGAAAAATCATTTGTATATGACGTGGCCGACCTGTACAAGACCGAAACCTCCATCCCGGTGGCCTTCGACGTCGCGGCATCGGGAACGGCGGACATATGGCGCGCAACGCGGAGATTGATGCGCGAGACCATCAGATCCAGGAACATCCTCGAGCGGATGGTCCGCGACATACAGATTCTGCTGTCAGATTCCCACGATCTGACGGACGCATCGGATATATTGGTCCTCTGGGACAAAGAGGAATACGTCCAGAGCGGCACGCAATACTCGGAGGGACCCATCTGATAGTAATCGTCCTCTCCAAGTGCACGCCCAGCCTCAGAGGGGATCTGAGCAAATGGTTCTTCGAGATATCCCCCAACGTGTTCGTGGGAAAGGCATCATCGAGGATACGCGATTATCTGTGGGAACGCATTGTCAGATCCATAAAAGACGGGAGGGCCACCATGGCATACAGCAGCCATTCGGAGCAGGGCTTCGATTACCGCGTATGCGGAACGGATTGGAAGGTGGTGGATCTGGACGGAATCAAGGTAATGCTCAGGCCAGCCAAAAACAAAACCGAATGAAATCATTTCTTTTCGAATCGTGAAAGACAATGTTTTTGAATGTCTGGCCGCATCTTTGATTTGAGTGTCGTCCCCGCACACGCGGGGGTAATCCTGCGTACTATGGTCTCCTGTCTATGGACGGCTGGTCGTCCCCGCACACGCGGGGGTAATCCTTAAGACCGATCAAAGGAAACATTAAAACCTTTGTCGTCCCCGCACACGCGGGGGTAATCCCATGTCCTGAGGTGCAATGTCGCCAGCTTCGACGTCGTCCCCGCACACGCGGGGGTAATCCCATGATATATCCCATGATGGGAGGCATAATCGGTCGTCCCCGCACACGCGGGGGTAATCCTAAGTTGCTTTAAACCTTTTACCAAACCCTTTAGTCGTCCCCGCACACGCGGGGGTAATCCCAAGGCTGCCTAATGAACACGCAATCGATTTATGTCGTCCCCGCACACGCGGGGGTAATCCCAAGCAGTTCTCCTCGGTCTCGATCGACACCATGTCGTCCCCGCACACGCGGGGGTAATCCCATCGCAGAACGGCATTTAATCACGCTCCGATTGTCGTCCCCGCACACGCGGGGGTAATCCCACTGCTCCGGGGCTCCGGAGGATAAGCAGATCGTCGTCCCCGCACACGCGGGGGTAATCCCTGCGCAAAGTATTACACATTTCCGATATGTGAGTCGTCCCCGCACACGCGGGGGTAATCCCATCCAAGACTTGTATGCCATCGGTGTTGATTTGTCGTCCCCGCACACGCGGGGGTAATCCCCGCAAAATAGATAATAAATTCGGAGTTGCTGTGTCGTCCCCGCACACGCGGGGGTAATCCTCCGCGCCCGCCGACGACGGCATGGAGTACCGCGTCGTCCCCGCACACGCGGGGGTAATCCTGCAAGGCCCGCCTCGGAATCTCCGGGACGTTCGTCGTCCCCGCACACGCGGGGG
>JAEEGL016884224.1_pt1 | contig 31456 bp, 22 predicted proteins | sample 9134231 | NCBI WGS metagenome assembly JAEEGL01 (sample SAMN16246548, study PRJNA631951) | gut metagenome | biome: gut microbiome; feature: rumen; material: fiber-attached | host: Bos | place: Iran: Karaj | collected 2018-10 | reverse complement strand
GTTGAGCTGTGCCTGATACTGTACCAGACCACCGTTGGTGGGCATGTTGGTGAAGAATACCAGGGGCAGACGGCCCGAGAACAGACCAGAACCACCACGCAACTTGAGGGTGTTGTTGCCAAATACGTCCCAGCTGAAACCAACGCGCGGTTGGATGATCAGGTTGCTGTTGGGCCACTTGCCAGTGTCGATGTGGCGAACCTTACCATCATTGTCATAATAGTCAAGAGCCAGGATGGCGTTGTTGGTGATCAGGTCACCATTGTTGAAGAACAGACCGTCGAGACGCAGGCCATAGGTCAACTTGAAGTTGCGGGTCATGTTCCACTCGTCCTGTACATACAGGCCAGCCTTGTTGAACTGCACGCGGGCAGCAGGCTTGGTCTCACTACCGTAACCGTAGGTCAAGCAAACAACCTCGGGGACAGCGCCGTTGATAAAGTCGTCAACGCTGTTGTAGCGATAGTAACCGGTACCATTACGCATGTACTGGTTGTCGGCCATCTGGTGCTCAAAGGTGAGACCACCCATGATCTTGTGGTTGCCATAGTACCAGGTGACATCGTCACGCAGGTTCCAAATGGTGTTGTGAACGGCATTGTTCCAAGTAAACAGCTCATAACCCAGGGCCATGTAGTTGTCCTTGTTGCCATACTCATCGGTCATCGTGATGTCAATGAAGGGGAACTCGCTAGAATTGCTGGCGCGAACGTCATCCAGCTTGGAGTAGGTAGCCAGGAACTCGTTCGACAGGTTGTCGGCGAGACGGCTGTTCAAGTTAGCAGCGAACGAGTGTACCAGGTTGTCCATGCCATACATTGAGTTGGCGAAGGAGAAGGAGTACTGGGATACACGAGCGTTAGGCATACGGGTACCACCGTCCATCGAAGTAGCATTGGGGTTACTCCAGTAGCGGTTCTTGGTATAGTTGTAGCGCAGTGACAAGTGGTGGTCGTTGGTGATGTTCCAGTCCAGACGGGCCAGCAACTTGTAGTTGTTCTCATCGGCGGGGAAGTTGGTATAGGAACCAGTGTCATAACCATACTTGTTCATCACGTGGTCGCTCACGCGGGCCAGGTCACGCAGGGTTGTGCGAGAGATATAACGCTCTGCATCGCCAATGCCGTCGTCGCTGGCGCGGTAGCGGTTCACGATGGTCGGTTGCTTGGTCATCTCACCATTGACAAAGAAGAAGACCTTGTTCTTCCAGATGGGGCCACCCAGGGTGAAACCGTAGGTAGTCACCTGATCCTTATCGCGGGCGCTGGCGATCTGCAAACGGTCAACAGCGTCACCACGCAGGTTCTCGTTGCGGTGGAAGATGTAAGCACTGCCGCGGAAGGTGTTGGTACCACTCTTGGTGATCGCATTCACACCACCACCAATGAAGTTGGTCTGACGCACGTCATAGGGAGAAACAACCACCTGCATCTCCTCGATTGCCTCGATCGAGATGGGGTTACCGCCACCAGGCAGGTTATCGCTCAAACCGAAGTTATTGTTGAAGTTTGCACCATCGACCGTGAAGTTAGCAAGACGACCGTCGGTACCACCGAAGCTCATGCCGTTGCCACCGAAGGGCGACAGACGGGTAACGTCCGTCAAGCTGCGGGTAACGGAAGGCATGCTGGTGATCTGCGCACTGTTGATGTTAGTGGCAGCACCAGTCTTCTCGGCGCGGAACTTGGTTGCCTCAGATGTAACAACCACCTCGCCCAGGGTGTTAGCATTAACACTCATGTCCACATTCAGGTCATAGGTCTCAGCCAGTTGCAGGGTAACATCCTGGACTTGACGAGTCTGATAACCGATGTAGGTCACCGTCACGGTGTAAGGACCACCAGGACGCATACCCTTGATCGAGTAACGGCCGTCAATGTTGGTAACGGCGTTGTACTGAGTGCCCGAAGGCGTGTGCAACGCGGTAATCGTAGCACCGATCAGCGCCTCATGATTTTCATCGGTCACAACACCGGACAGCGCCGAGGTCGTCACCTGGGCACTTGCCGACAATGCTACAAAGAACATTGCAACCAATGCCAAAAGCTTAACTGTTCTCAACATACTAATAATTTGTTTAAATGAATGAATAAATTAGTAATTATAATTAATTTGACTGTTTTATTGATTGTTTATTAAAAGTTTCGCGCCACAGTAGTGGGATACTCCCCATCTATTGTAGCGCGTTTGACGCTGGATACCCTATCTTGCAGCGGGTTATAGTATTGGTTAGACTCCTCACCACTACAAGTTATCCTAAAAGGTATGCCAAACGTATGCCTAAACACTTCTTCTTAATTATTCACTTCTTGAATTCGAGTGCAAAATTACTCTAATTTTTCCTCCCGACAAACAAGTTTCATGAAGATTTTATTAACAACTCTTCAAATTAACAGTTTTCTATAAATCGATGGTGTGTCATAATTCATTCGCTGCATTTTATGACACACCATCTGGTTTCACCTACTCGGCTGGGATGGAAAGTATTACATCCAAAATGCTGTTCACGTCAGCAATGTTTATCTTCCCGTCTCCATTCACATCCGATAAGTCGCTTTACAATGTAACCGATTCAGTATTGATTACATCATATCCCAGTGCACGTTCCATATCGAGAGACGGTCCTTCTTTCCAACTTGACCCGAGGGGCACAGGTTAGTGAACTCGATGGTGAAATCGCCCTCTATCTGGCAGTCCATGTCAAACGTGTAGGCGGTCTTGGTGGCCACGTTGTCATCTCTCAGCGTCCACGTTTTCACGACTTGGCCATTTTGTATCACGTCGATGCGGCATGCGAGTTGTTTGCCCGAGTAAGCATAGCCATAGCTGAAGTACAGACGTTTCATGCCGCCATGAATCACCGGAGAGGTCAATCTGCCCACAGCATCGGTACCTCCGTTCAGCGTCGGTGCTTTGGCATAGAGGCCTGACTTGCCCCATGCTCTGCCGATGAACGTGAACATGGGATTGGCCTCTTTTTCGCCGCCTTCAAGCAGCAAGCAGTTGACAGCCACCCAACCTAATTCCGATGTGAATGTCCCAATGTTGGCGGTACCGTCGCCCATCGTTTCAAAGTCGGACCACGTGACAGGACCTGGCGGACGTACAATCACATCATTGATGTCACGCAGGTAGAGTTGCCAGGGATCCTGGGGATTATCCTTTGTCGCAAAATAACCCATCAAACCTACCAAATCTACGTTCTCTTTGGGAAGAATGGAATCGCAAAAGTTTGCTTGGCCTCTTGTTCTGACACTCAGTTTGCGGCCATCGGAGTCAACGATTCGACGGTTCACAGCACTCTCATTCTTATCCGAATAGGTGGTCTTTCCGTCTCCATTCTCAAAGGAGACATCATTGATGCGCACCAGCAAGCCTTGATAATGGATTTGTGTGATGGTATCCGTTTTGCCAATAATCTCGGCAAGCGAAATCTCGACGGTGTCGAGTCGGCTCAGGTCGGGAAAACTGTTCACCTCACCAAGTGTTCGCCAAGCGGCCTCAGTCATCGCGCCTGTTTCCCAAACACTGCTCTTATCGTAGAATAACGGGGCGCCTATCTGCATCATGCCTGTGAGTTTACCAACGTAATTCCCCTGCATGTTCAGAACAACTTCAGCACCGTTGCGGTACGTCTTATTGATGTCTTGTGAATTGATAGCGATGGGGATTCCAACGCCCGATTCGTCCATGATGTACAAAGCCTTGCTGATGTTACCCGAAGCGTCGCCGCCCGTTATCCAGCCATGTATCACCTCATAATCCGATACGGTGTCAACATAGTTCACAGCATCCTGCCAATGCTTGAGCTTAAACTGCGCTATCGACATATTGGGCGCAGGAGGCATCTTCATGGGTGGCAGGTCAAGTTCATCGCTGCAAGATACAACCATTAACAACACAAATAACAGAACGATACTATGATGTAGGGATTTCATAAGACGGTCTCCTTTCTAATGGTCAAACTTAACATCAGCAAGACAGCAACCGGCATCGAGGCACGCCTCCTGCCATTGCTTAGCATTACACTCCGCAGTATTCAATTCCCCATCATCATTCAGAACTCCAAAGGGATATTCCCCATTGGTACCCACAATCTGCACATCTCGGCCCAGCCCCTGGCCGACTGCCGTCATCGACATGCACAACATCACTAGCAAGACACAAACAGCTGTTTGTTTAAACATAACGATAATGAAATATATAATTAATAATACAACAAAAAAGAATAGCCTAACCCATAAAAACAATTCGCGCCACATTAGCGGTTCAATCCGTCTAACGCAGCGCAGCCAGTGATAGCGACCTCAAGATTGACAGGGTGATGATGCATCTGCATCATTTCCCCACCACAAGTTACCCTAAAAGGCATGCTATGAAACTGTAAAAACATTCTTCTTTCCTGTTAATTTGCATGCAAAATTACTCATTATTATCCTATTAGCCACACTTAATCCCAATAATCTTTCAACAAATGTAATTATTTAACCTTCCTTAGGTTTCATTCACACCCCAAAAACCTAACACCTAATGCCTAAAACCTAAAGCCTAAAACCTAAAGCCTAATGCCTAAAACCTAAAACCTAAATCACTTCTTCACCCTGTCAGGATGCTGGGCGATAAATGATTTCCACGACTTGGCACCCCTGGTGGCAAAAGGCTTGTTGCGCTCGTAGAAGTGGCACAGCGCGGCAGCCAGCGCGTCGGTGGCATCGAGCAAGGCGGGCATCTGCCCTTCGTCGATGCCCAGCGTGCGTTGCAGCATCATCGCCACCTGCTCCTTGCTGGCGGCACCGTTGCCCGTGATGGCCATTTTGATTTTGCGGGGCTCATACTCGGTGATGGGGATTTCCCTGTTGAGGGCAGCGACCATCGCCACGCCCTGGGCACGACCCAACTTGAGCATCGACTGCACGTTCTTTCCATAGAAGGGCGCCTCGATGGCCATCTCGTCAGGCAGATATTCGGCGATCACCCCACTCACGCGCTCATAGATGTGCCGCAACCTCAAGTAGTGATCCTCCATGCGGTTCAGCTGCAGCACGCCCATGACGATGAGTTCGGGCTTTTTCCCGTTCACCCCAAGCAGCGCATAACCCATGACATTCGTGCCCGGGTCAATACCGATAATTATATTCTCGTACTGCTTCTCCATCACTGACCGCAAAGTTACAATAAAAACCCGAACAACCACACACAACCATCAAAAACTATTGGGACGCTAGGCCATAATTCATTAGTTGCATTTTAGGTCCGTGCTGCGCACGGAGAAATTCTACGCGATAAATATAACACACATCCCTAAAAAAAGACTCACGCTAAAGCAACTTAATACTTTAGCGTGAGTTCCGTGTATCAGTTTGGATTACCAAGCGGCCTTGAGCAGATAATCAATGAGCTTAGCTGCGTCGTCGATGTTCACCTTATTATTCTGATTGCAATCGGCATTTGCCAAATTGATGGCGTTGGCATTACCCGACAGCAGATAGTCAATAATCGCAGTGACATCCTCGATGTTCACGTTGCCATCATCATTCGCGTCACCACGAACCACGGTAATCGGCTCGGTCCACTTGTCGACCACAAGGATACCCTGGCTCAAGTAGAGCGTGAGGTTATACTTGCCCGTAGCCACCCTGAAGGAGTTCTCGCCAGGGATAACGGTCAGGTTGGTGCCCAAGCGAGCCTCGCTGATGAGGAAGTTGTTGCTGGTGGCGCCCATGCGGTTAGAAGCGATCTCAGCCCATGCGTCAGCTGTCTCGGCCAATGCGGTGGAGAAGCTGAAGTAGCTGTAACCACCGTAAGGATCCACAAAGTCGATAGTGGCAGTATATTTCTCACCATTGGTGGTCGTCATCTCATGGCCATTGTTGGCAGCCCAACCGGTGCGGTTGATGTTACCCAGCACATATACCTTGTCATAGGTAGCCGAACCTGCACCGGCATACTTCTCGGTCACATCGAGATAGGTGTCGGCAGCGGCATAGTTGAGACCAGTCAAGTCGCTGTTGGGATAGATGAAGAACGCATCGCGGGTCACGTCGATAATCGAGGTCTGATTCTCAAAGCCTCCGTCACCATTGTTGAAGATGACGCTAACCTGATCGGCATCAACGTGCAAGCAATACCACTCAATGTCATTAACGGTCACCTTGTCCAGGCTGCTGATGGCCTTGCCGGGCCAAGCGGCACCCGTCACGCTCCCCTCGCTGGTCCAAGCCCAGATGTAGGCCTTGCTCATCGAGGTCTTCACATAGATGTTGATGCCCGTGGTAGCAGCATCGGTGATGGTGTAGATGTAGTTCTCCACATTCTCCACCTGGTCGCCGTTGAGCACGCCCACCTTGAGGGTGGTGCTCTCGTTGAAGGTCATCGCGGTCGAGGCCGTGATGGTAGCACTGCTGGTGGTGGGGATGCTGCCGTCGGTGGTATAGACGAGCGTCGTTCCACTGGCGCTAGGAGCCACGGTCAGGTTCACGCTGCCCACATAGTTGCCAGCCTGCTTGCTCACCACGGGATAACCCAGGATGCGGCCATCCTTGCCCACGTGCTGCCAGTCGATGCCGTTGCTAATGAACATGTTGTAGCCGTCACCACCCTGCACCAGGGTATAGCCTGCGGGAGTGCCGTTGAACACGGCGCCGCCCACTTGCACATACAGGTTGCCGCGTGTACCCTGGGTCTCCAGGATGTAACCGCCACTGCTCTCCTGCTGCGTGAGGATAGCGCTCTGGTTGTGAACACCAGCGGCGCGACGGGCCTTGATGCAGTTGTTGATCTCGTTGGTATAGACGTTGTAGTGCTTGTAGAAGATACACGGGGTGCCAGGCATTGCCAGAATGAAGGCATTGGCGGGCATGACGTTGCTCTTCAGGCAGTCGTAGTTGGTGTTTTGACCCGTGTCGTGGTTATCGACGAAGGTCACCGAGTAGCGCTGATAGTTCTGGTCGGCAGCAAGGCCCTTGTCGTTGAGGGCACTCCAGTTGCCACCGGCAAAGGCGCCCTGGATCGGATACTTCAACGCGAAGTCGAACACGGCGGTCTGGATGCGGTCGTCCTGCTTGGTCTCATTGAGCCACCAGCGCAGGGTCTCGGCATTGCCATCCCAGTACTCACCCACCGAGAAAGTGGGCTCACTGGCCTTGTTGTACAAGCCCACATAGTAGCCTGCAAAGCCCTTGCACATGTCATAACGGAAACCGTCATAACCCAGTTCATCCATCACATACTTCTGATAGGTCTTGACGTTCTTCTGCACGTTGGCACTGGTGTGGTCCAGGTCACGGCTGCCGTCAAAGTCTTCGCCCTCGTCGGCAGCACCAGTAGCGGCATAGCCTGCTCCCACGCACTCGTCGGTGCGGCAGATGTCGCCCAGAGTCCATGTCATGCTGTAGTCTTCACCAGTCACGGGACCCTTCACGGTCTCGGCGGGGAAGTCCACCCAACCGGTCTTACCGCTCTTGTGGTTGATGACCATATCCATCATCACGTTGGTATTGTGCTGGTGGAAGGTTGAAATCATTTCCTTCAACTGGTTCTCGGTACCGAAGATAGAGTTGTGCTTCAGCCAGTAAACGGGCATATAACCCATGCTCGGGCTCGTGCCGAACTCGTCAATGCTGCCCGAGTTGGGTACCCACACCAGGTCAAAGTACTGACCCAGTTCCTGAGCCTTTTCGGTCATGTTGGTCCACTTGGTAGCGTTGAAGCTGTCCCAATAGAAGCCCTGCAGCATCACGCCGCCATACATCGCGGGCCAGCCCTTGCCGGCAACAGTGCCGCCACCGCTATCACGTGTGATGACACAAGTGCGGTTGTTCAGGTTCACCGTGATGGTGTAGGTGCCAGCGGGGATGCGGAATGCCACATCAATATTCTCGCCCATGGGATTCAGCTCGATGGTCTGTCCAAGCATCGACGAGGTCACCCAGAAGTCTGTACCCTCATCGGCGACAGGCGTCAAGCGGTAGTCAGCAATGCTTTCCCAATCCTCACTGTCCTCAGCGAGCTTGGTCGTGAACGAGAAGTAGCTCACATTGGCATCCTCTTCACTGTGCTCACCATTAAATGTCACTTGAGCGCTGTAAAGTCCGGTAGTTGCGTCCTGAGCCATAGCAACGCCCGTGTTGGGTGCCCAGCTGTTGCCATTGACTTCACCCAGCATGTACAGGTTGCCGGTGGGTTGCGGGTCAGGCGTGCCACCCTCTTTCTTGACGATCAAATAGCCGCCAGTGAGGCTAACAGTGAAATTCCATGTTCCTGCCGAAATCTTGAAAGCGGTCTCACCCTTTTGCAGTGGCATCTGGACGTTTTCAGTCACGAGGTAGTCCTCGCTGCCGGTTGCGCCGTAGCGATAGGCAGCAATGCCGTCCCAATCCTCACTGTTTGCAGCGAGCTTGGTCGTGAACGAGAAGAAGCTGTAGCCCTCATTCTCGCCAGCAGTGGTCACGGTTGCGGTGTAGAGACCCGAGTTTGCGTCATAGGTCATGGCAGCGCCCACGTTGGGAGCCCAGCCATTACCGTTCACTTCACCCAGAACGAACAGGTCACCCGTCGTTGGGGTGACAGGTCCTGAATCGGCTGTGATTCTGAATCGCTTGCCGTTTGCGTCAAACGTGAATACATACTCACCACCGTTGCCCGAGAACACATAGGAACCATGATCTCCAGCCTTTTGTGTCGTAACCCACGCGTCGGCGTTAACCGTCTGGTCTCCATCCTTCGGGCCATAGCGATACTGGCTGTTGAAGGTATCCCAGTTACTGTTTAGCCCATCGGCAAACACGAAGTACACATCACCACTAATGGCAGTGCTGTAGCTGTAGGTGCCGTTACCATTATCGGTCATGGTAACTCCACTTGATGGGTTCCATCCGCCAAACGGCCCATCACCCACGATATACATCGCAGCGCTTGCTTGCAGCGTCAACAGCGACACCACAAGCGCAAGAAATAATGTAAACGTCTTTTTCATAATAAGTATTTTAGAGTTATTATATGATTGATTTTGGTTATTCCGATGGTGATGAACCCTAACGGCCCGATACGTTTTTCTTTTTGAGTGCCACAAAGTTAGTGATTATTATCCACAATAATCATACAAGACAATCTACCACAAGCCAAAAAAGCAACGCAATCGTTTGCACTTTTCGCCCAGTTTCTATTGGCACAAGAAAGCACGTCTTGAAACCATTATCCCTGCCCATTGGCGACTGCCATTAAAATGTTATTTGTGGCTGAAGCAGGCCAAAAACATGGAAAAGTCCGCCCGCTTTTACGGCAAATAAGAACGTTAAAAAGGGCTGAAGCATTCTGCCCCAGCCCTAATCAACTTATAATTACATCAATTCATATTAAAGCCTTTTCATTTTTAAAATATGTGACCAGAACAGTTTCGGCATTTTTGATGCCATCAATGACTTGACCATTGCAGAATCAACGGCTGGAGCCCAGTCATCATCATCGGGCCATTCTGTAGGATAGCTCATGCCGTCGCCATCACCATAAATCACGAATACTGGACCAAAATCTTTTAAATAGATGACATAAGCAAATTGAATATTACGGATACCCATTTCTGTCATTTCTCCCGATACGACCATTGCGGTGCCCTCGATGAAACTAAGAATTCCACTGGGATTTTCTATCTTATAGTAGTAAGCAGCGGTGAACTTATTGCCATAACCACTGATGCTTACTTGCGTTAGATCTTCTTCGTCATCAGAATCAAAATATTCATAACCTGATTCCACATCCTCATAGTAGGCGCCTACGCCAAAAATGACATGATCTTCTACTTGATCCTGGAATTTAATAATGATTCTCGTCATGACCTCATCGTCATCCTCTAATGCATCCCATCCGTAGTTAGCCAAATAGGAAAGAGGATCTATAGCATACACACCCTCTACAATAGGTGGCTCATCACCACTATAAAAAGTCATGCCGAAAGATCTCAACAGGGCTAAGGTTTCTTCATCCATTCCACCAAAGTCACCAGGGCCTGGAGGGGGCGTGGGGTCCGAACCGCCGACTATCGTGTTAATCACAACGTTCACGTCGGCAAGGGACACTTCGCCATCGCCATTCACGTCGGCATCCAGTGATACGGTTTCACTCAATATCGCATCAAGGACGGTATTGATGTCGGCAATAGACACTTCGCCATCACCATTCACATCTGAACTTGCTTGCGCATGAGCGACCATAGGTATCGCCAATACCGCAAGCAGCAGAACAAAAGATTGGAGTAATTTCTTCATAAATTGATATAAATTTAATGATTAATATTTATGTGTATTTATGTGATTGTCTATTTATGATATCGTGATTATATGGAGAAAAAACCAGAGGCTATAAATTTGGCTGCAAAAATACGGATATGATACTTTTTTGGACTCCCAAAAAAGAAAAATCGACTCCCAAAAAATTTTTGATAGTCGATTTTTAGGATTTCTGTCGAGAAAAACCGGATTTGGGCAATCGCCCATATCAAGTCAACAGCCGCAACCACCACCATTTCCAGATGTGCTAGCGCCCCTTTTACATTCCCTTAAACTGGATTTTTGCACCATTCTCTTGCTAATTTATTCTCTTTTGACTATTTTTGCAACAACAAATCAATGTTTAACACTCTAATTCCTATCGATTATGAAACTACTGATTAAACTTTCATTTCTATTGCTGGCTCTCTTGATGCCGACAAATGCAATTGCCTACGACTTTGAGATCGACAGCATATATTACATGTTCATTGACGACGGTGTCGCAGTGACCAAACGCGACCAAAGCTACAACTCCTACCACGGTGACGTAGTCGTTCCTGAAACTGTCACCTATAACGGGGTTACTTATACCGTCACTGCCGTCGACAATCACGCATTCTATAGATCTTCAGAGCTCACGAGCGTCATCCTACCCAACACAATCACTTTTCTTGGTCATGGCGCTTTCTTTGATTGCACGGCGATAACCCACATCGACCTTCCACTAAACCTAAAAAGAATGGGAGATGGTGTATTTAACGGTTGTTCCTCGCTCACAAGCATCGTTATCCCTGACTTGGTTGATTCTATTGGTAACGCCCTGTGCTACGATTGTAAGAAACTCACCAGTGCCCACTTCGGCAAATCACTAGCAATAATCGGAACCTCCCTGTTCAGGAATTGTAAGTTGCTCGCCAGTATTACCGTCGATAGCGACAACCCCAACCTCGACTCGAGAGAGAATTGCAATGCAATCATAGAGACCCGAACCGGGACCCTGAAAGCAGGATGCAAGAACTCTTTCATTCCCAACGGTATCAGAGTCATCGACGAATTGGCTTTCGTCACGCAACCACTGCGGGAGGTGGTAATCCCGAATACAGTGACCGACATCAAGGACTATGCCTTCCTCTTTACTCAACTGAAAGACGTCGATATTCCAAACTCCGTCACACACATCGGCGAGGGAGCCTTCTACGGGTGTCCCCTGGCACACGTCAACATCGGAAACTCCGTTGCTGATATTGATAAGCAGGCTTTTGCCGAATGTCAATACCTCACCAGCATTCACATTCCCGCTTCGGTAGCTTCGATAGGAAGTATGGCTTTTTCCTGGTGCGACGCTATGGATACCATTACAGTTGCCATCGACAATCCTTACTTCGACTCCAGGGACAATTGCAATGCCATCATCGAAACCGCGACCAATAAGTTGATTACCGGCTGCTGTAAAACTGTGATACCCAACACAGTCACAAGAATTGGAGAATTGGCATTCCATTTCATTCCTCGTTTGAAATCCATCGTCATTCCAAGTTCCATCACGGCAATAGACCGATTGGGTTTCTTCGGTTGCTCCAACTTGACCGATGTATTCAGTTACATCATGGATCCTAACCTTCAACAAATGGCAAGCGATGTATTCGAACTGAACAGCGGACGCTATGATTTCCGCACGCTTCATGTACCTTTTGGTACAGAGGAAGCCTATCAGGCCAATATCAAGTGGCAAAAGTTCTTTGGCAACATTGTCGGTTTCGACCCTCAGATACCGTTATCGGAGTCCATTGAACTTAGCAGGACCAAAACCAAGCTTTATATGGGCAAGACCTTACGACTGTTTGCAACCATTCTTCCCATTGGTGTTGCCGATAATTCTGTAACCTGGACATCAAGCAATAAGAACGTTGTAACCGTTGATGAAAACGGAATATTGACACCTCACGCATGGGGAAAGGCCACCATCACCGCCACAACCAACGACGGGCGATGGTTGAGCGCGTCCTGTGAAGTCACTGTTGAAGGGTTCTCTGGAAATATCAACATGGCAATCGATATCATTGACTTTCTGTTAGGTCAAGATATTCCCTACTACAATCAAGATAGATATGATGTCAATGGCGACGGAATCATCGACCTCAAAGATGTGACCGAAATCATTGACTTGCTCCTACAATAACCTCAGAAGCAACCACCACAAAACAACGATTTAACAATCTCTGTTTGATACCGACCAAGTAAAAGTGCCGAAATTCCATTTCTTTAACTCATTGAAAGAAAGGAATACACGGCACTTTTACGTGGTATAAGCCATTCTACATTTGCGTCTCTAGAGGAAAAGAATTACCTTTGCATCGACAATTAAGGATACACGACAATGAAGAAGCTGGTGATTTTTGACTTGGACGGCACGCTGCTCAACACCATCGAGGACTTGGGGCAGGCCGCCAACTATGCGCTGGAACGCAATGGCTACGCGACCCACAGCATGGCCAGTTACCCCTACTTTGTGGGCAATGGCGTGCGACGGCTGATGACGCGTGTGCTCCCCGAGGATGCCCGCGACGACGAGACGGTGGACCGCGTGCTGGGCGACTTCCTGGAGCATTACGACGTGCACTGCACCGATTACACCAAGCACTACATCGGCATGCCTGAACTGTTGCAGGACCTGCGCGACATGGGTGTGACGATGGCCGTTGCCAGCAACAAGTACCAGAAGGCGGTCGATAAGATTATCCCCCACTTCTTCCCTGACATACCTTTTGTAGCGATTGAGGGGCACCGTGAGGGCGTGAACGTCAAGCCTGACCCCAGCGTGGTGTTCGCCATCCTTGCTAAGGCGGGCGTGGCTAAAGCCGACACCCTCTACATCGGCGACAGTGGCGTGGACATGGAAACGGCCAGGCGGGCCTGCATCGACTCGGTGGGTGTGACCTGGGGCTTCCGCAGCAAGAAAGAACTGGTAGAATACCATGCCGACGTCATCGTCAACAATCCGGTTGATATCCTCGACATCGTCGAAAACGGCATCCGCATCTCATAAACTCTAAACTATAGACCCTAAACCTCAATATCATCATGAACTGGTTCACTGAATTATGGATAGGCAACGGGGTGGCGCACACCATCCTCATCTATGCCATCGTCATTGCCATCGGCGTCTTCTTGGGCAAAGTTAAGATTTTCGGCATCTCGTTGGGTGCTACTTTTGTGCTGTTCTGCGGCATCCTAGCCGGGCACCTCGGTGTGGAGGTGGATCATGCCACACTCAAGTTCATCCAGGAGTTCGGTCTCATCCTGTTCATCTTCTCCATTGGTCTTCAGGTGGGTCCCAGTTTCTTTTCCTCGTTCAAGCACGAGGGCATCCAGCTCAACAGCATCGCCATGCTCATCGTGGGACTCAATGTTGTGGTAGCACTTGCCATCTATTTCATTGCTGGCAATATCTCCATCACCGATATGGTGGGCGTCATGAGCGGCGCTGTGACCAACACGCCTGGACTTGGTGCCGCACAGCAGACCCTCATCGAGACTGTGGGCGACCATGCCACCGACCTCAACGAGTCGATGTCGCTGGGCTATGCAGCCGCCTACCCCCTCGGAGTCATCGGCATTATCCTGTCGATGGTGCTGTTGAAGGCCATCTTCCGCATCAATGTCGATAAGGAAATCAACGATATCGAGCGTGAGAAAGAGGACAGCCAACTCAAGCCACACGTGGTCACCTATCAGGTAACTAATAAACTCATCTACGACATCCCCGTGACGCGCCTGCACGCCATCATCGACCGCAATTTCACCATCTCACGCATGAAGCGTGCAGATGGCACCGTCGAGATTCCACAGGGTGAGACCATCCTGCACCAGGACGACGTGCTGCGCGTCGTCATGAGTGCCCACGACCAGGACATCTTTGATGCCATCATCGGCCCCCATGTGGACATTGACTGGCAACTGGAAACCTCTCCCAAGGGCATCACCAGCAAGCGCATCGTCATCACCAATAATGAACTCAATGGTCGCAAAATCGGTTCCATACGCCTCCACGAGGGTTACAAGGTAAACATCACCCGCATCTATCGTGCTGGTGTCGAGCTGCTGGCCAGCCCCAACCTGTCGTTGCAGGTGGGCGACCGCCTCACCGTTGTGGGTCGCGAGGAGGATGTGGACCGCCTGGGCAAACGCATGGGCGACTCCTACAAGCGTCTGGAGCATCCCAACCTGTTCACCATGTTTATCGGCATCTTCCTGGGTATCCTTGTGGGATCTATCCCCATCATGCTCCCGGGCATGTCCGTGCCCATGAAACTCGGTCTGGCCGGTGGTCCCCTCGTGGTCGCTATCCTTATTGGACGCTATGGTTACAAGGCTCGACTGGTCACCTACACCAGCACTGCCGCCAGCTTGATGCTGCGTGAGTTGGGTCTGTGCCTCTTCCTTGCTTCGGTAGGTCTTGCCGCAGGTGGCAAGTTCGTTTCCACCATCCTGAGCGCTAACGGCGCCATGTGGGTACTCTACGGCTTCCTTATCACCATCATCCCGCTACTCATCGCCGTAGTTGTTGCCCGAGGCAAGATGCACCTCAACTACTGCACCATCATGGGTCTCGTGGCAGGCGCCACCACCGACCCGCCCGCCCTGGGCTACGCCAACAGCACCGCCGGTAACGACGCCCCCGCCGTCGCCTATGCCACCGTCTATCCCTTAACAATGTTCATGCGCGTCCTCATCGCCGAATTAATCATCATCTTCGCCGTCGCCTAGCCCACAAATCCACAAATACAACGTCCACGAATTCAACGAATTAACAGGTCCACAAATTTATCGAATTAACACGAATATTTGACAACAAATTTTTATAAATCCGTTGACAAAAAAAATTCGATAAATTCGTTAAATTCGTGGACAATTAATTGTGGAGGGAATTCGTGGACAATTTCATTAACTGAAAGGAACTATTATGGAAAAGAATATTGTTTTACCACAAGAATCTTTCAATATTATCGGTGCGGCAATGGAGGTCCACAGCGTTATTGGGTGTGGCTTTACCGAGGTGATTTATCAAGAGGCATTAGAGGAGGAATTTAAATTAAGAAACATTCCCTATTATCGGGAAAAGACTTTTCCAGTCACCTATAAAGGCAAACAGTTATCAAAGTTTTTCAGACCTGATTTTGTTTGCTATGACAAAGTCATTGTTGAATTGAAGACAGTCTCTGAATTCACCGATGAACATTTTTCTCAGGTTTTGAATTACTTGAAAGCAACGGGATGTCAACTTGGGCTACTCATCAACTTTGCTGAAGATTCTCTTGAATACAAGCGAATTCTCCCCAACCCCAAATGGAATCACCAATAAATACTATTCCTTAAAACAGCCCACGAATTCAACGAATTAAAAGGTCCACGAATTCAACGAATTAACACGAATATTTGACAACAAATTTTTATAAATCCGTTGACAAAAAAATTCGATAAATTCGTTAAATTCGTGGACAATTAAATGTGGGGGGAATTCGTGGACAATTAAATGTGGAGGAAATTCGTGGACAATAAATTTTCGTGGGTGTGGAGGGGGAATTCGTAATTAGAAGGGGTAGCCGACTGAGAAGTGGAATTCGCTGTCGCGCTTGAATTTGGGATGTAGCAGGGGCCAATGCTCCTGGCCGCTTGCGGGGTTGTAACCCTTCATACCCATATCCACACGAATAAGGAAATACTTGAAGTCCAGGCGGATACCAGCGCCATAGGCCGCTGCTATCTGCTCATAGAACTTATTGAACTTGAACACGCCACCTGGTTGGTCCTCATAGTCCTTGATGGTCCAGATATTACCTGCATCGAGGAACAGACCCAACTCCACCACCCAGAACAACTTGGCGCGATACTCCAGGTTCACGTCAAAGCGGATATCACCACATTGATAGAAGAGCTTATTCTCATTATTGTTGTTGTAGCTACCAGGACCCAGGGTGCGTACGCCCCAACCGCGCACGCTGTTGGCGCCACCGCTGTAGAAACGTTTCTCAAAGGGCAATACATCGCTGTTGCCGTAGGGGACGGCAACGCCCGCGCCAACATGGAAAGCGATGCTCTGACGACGGTCCAGATAGTGGGTATAGGAGTAGTCGGCATCGGCCTTGACATATTGCGAATAACGGATTCCCAAAGCCTTGTAACTGCCGTCTTCACTGGGCTTTTGACGCGAGAGATGCGACAAGCCATAGAGCAGGTTACCTGCCGTCTCGGCATTGGCACGAATGGTAAAGACATTGCGCTGGAAACGTCCCATCTGCAAGACATTCATCTCCGCCTTATTGGTGCGGTAGAAGTTGTAGCCCATCCTCATGATCAAGTGGTCCTTATAGCTGAAGTAGAGCAACGGATTATTGATGGTGATGCGGTCAAAAATCTCGTCTTTGGACTTGGGCACACTGATGACACTCAGGTCCAGCAGCGTGAGCGTGTGGGACATGCGGCGGCTGCGCTCAGTCCACTGATAACGCCAGCCTCCACCAGCAATGACACGTGTGTACTCGGGACGGGCCTGGTAGTCAAAGTTGACCGAGAATGTGGTGGTTGCCTGGATTTTGCGCTTGAACGAGCGCTTGAGGAACGGCGACATAAACTTGGGGAAGGTGATGCCCAACTCGGTCGAATACTCACTATAGTTGTTGTTGATCAAGCCGCTAAGGTTGCCCTTGAGGCTCTCATAGGTCACCTTAGCCTTGGCACTCAGCACTTCCGCCCCCTTAAAGATGTTGCGGTGCTGATAGTCCACACCCACACCAAATCCCAAGTCGCCCTCGCTGTTGGTACCCTCCAGCGATGCCGATATGGTCTGGGACTTGTCGGGCTGCAGGAGCACAAAGGCATCAACCATGAGCATACCGTCCACCTCGCCCACGGGCCTGATGTCAATATTGATCTGCCTAATCACACTCAATCGGCCCAGTGCGCGATAGGTACGGTCGATGTCCTCGACACTGTAGCGCTGGCCCGGCTCGATGTGGTTACACTCATCAAACACCTGCGGGCGCATGTAGCGGACAGCGCCCTCAAACACCCTCACACCGTCGCTCAGCACCACCGTATCCTCGCCCCAATACTCGTCGTGCATGGCCAGCGGGTCGTAATTGGTGACGTAGGTCACGTTGCGCACATAGAACGGCTTGTGCTCGGTATAATACGGCATTCGGTCGTTGTGATAAGGCTCACGGGTGTTAAGCGTCAAATCCACGGCAAGGGAATTAGCCGCCGTATCGGCAAAGAACGTGATATATTCCTTGTTGAAGGCGTAGTAGCCGTGGTTGCGCAGGTTCTCGGTGATGCTCTGTCGCCACTCGTCGAGTTGTGTATTATTGAGCAAATCTCCCTTATGCACATTGAAGTGGGCCGAGTCTGAGAGAATGATGTCGGCCAGCCGTTTGTCAGGAATCTCATACGAGATCGACCTGATATAGAACGGTTCGCCCAGCGTGATGTCAAAATCGACTTTAGCCTTGCGTTTCACAGTATCGGCATCCACGCGGTAAGTCACATGGTTGTTCATGAAGCCGCGGTTACTCAATGCCATGTGCAACTGGTCGGCACTGGCACGGGTCAAGGTGCTGTCATAGATCACTGGCGGAGAACCCACACGCTTGATCCAGCGGTTATACCACTTGGAATCGTCCTTGCCCGCCATGTTATAGAAGGCCAACTGCAATTTCAGGCCGCCCAACACGCGGTGGTTGGCATTCTGGCGCAGGTAATTGGCCAGTTCTGTCGTCTGCACTTCCTCGTGAGGGTCGGCGATGTTGATGTTTACCCTGTCAAGCAGGAGTTCGCCTTGCGGCACATGCTTGGTCGAGGAGCACGATGCCAGCATCGCCATGAGCAACAAGCCCACAGCAACACCCGACAATAATCTCCACTCCAAACCCTTCATCATCAAAGGAAAACCACCTAAAGCCTAATACCTAAAGCCTAAAACCTAAAGCCTAAAACCTAAAGCCTAAAACCTAAAACCTAAAACCTAAAACCTAAAGCCTAAAAATTCCTCTGTGCCTTGTCGACAAGCAGGTCAAAGTCTGGATCAGAACGCAGCGACTCCAGTCTCAAGGGCGACAGCACATCATACTTCAACTGATACAGACTGCCAAAGCCGTTGTCAAGCGCCTTCTGCACATATTCCATCGCCTTGTAATTGTCACCCCTCATGGCCATGAGAATGGCGGCATAATAAAAGTTCTCGCCTCCAGGCATTTGAGCCCTGGTGATGGTGTTGAGCCACTTGAGAGCATCGCTATCGCGTCCCAGCTCATTCATTGCCAAGCCCTTGAGATCATAGACATCATCACTGAGCAAGGTCATCGTATTGAAGTCCTTAACGGCGAGGTTAGGATAATCCAGTTTCTTGAGCAACAAGCCACGAACCAACAGGGCCTGCGCATTATCGGGCTCGTTGGCCACAGCAGCATTGAGGTAACCCAGCGCGTCCTTTTCTTTACCCTGGCTGGCAAGCAATGAGGCCTTGGTCATCAGCATGGGAACGTACTGCGGCGTGATGGCAGAGCAATCCTCCAGCACCTGCATGGCTTCGTCATAGTTCTTGCCATCCCCCAGATTGAACAGGGCAAGGGCCTTAACGAGATAAGGCTCAGGCAAGGCGGGATTCATCGTGATGGCCTGATCGGCATGGGTCAGCGCTTCATCAAATCGTCCCAACTCAAGGCAGCACTTGGCGATGTTGTTATACATGCCGTGGCTGTTGTACAGGTTATTCCGCTTGATAAAGTAGAGGTCATTCAACGCTTGAGCGAAGTGCAGATGGTCCATCGCGATATTGGCACGCAGGTAACGGTAGATACCGCCATCGTTGGACTTATCGGCCAAGTCGGCCAGCGAACGCATCACACCGTCATACTGCGTGTCGCTCAATTCAAACAGGCGCTGGGCTGCCACGCCACCGTCGCCCACAGCCATACCCTGCAGCAGGTCATTCACAGCAGCATCGGTATTACCTTGACGGGCATAGATGTCGGCGCGGTTGACATACACCTGCGGCTCGGCACGGAACAGGCCAACGGCCTTATCCACATGTTCGATAGCAGCTTGGTTGTTACCGCGGGCAAGCTCTACCTGAGCCAGACCATACATCGCGTCATAGTTCATCGACTCGTGGCGCAAAATAGTCTTAAAGGCTTTCTCGGCAGCGTTAATGTTGCCAGCCTTCATGCTGGTCTTGGCAATCAAGTCGGTACAGGCCAGAGATTTGGGTTCCAATTCCTGAGCCAGTCGAAGGTCAGCCAACGCACTCGTGTAATCCTGGCGGGCATCGCTGATGCGGGCACGCAGGATGTGCTCATCAAACCTGAGTTCCTTCTCATTCTTAGGAGTGAGCAGGATGGCCTGGTTCACATCGGCCAGCGCAGCGAGATATTCGCCATTATAGAAATGCTGGTGAGCACGTGCAAACAACGTGTTGTAATCGTTGGGATTCTTGGTCAGTTCCTCGTCATAGACCTTCATCACCGCATTGGTAATCTTGTCTCGGAGGACCGCATCGCTGCTTTGAGCCATGACACTCATCGCACACAAGGCGGCAACGACCGACAGAATGAACATTCTAGTATTCATAGTGTTTCTATCTATTATCTCTAAACTCTTATCTGTTATCTCTCACCTGATGTTGTCAATGTCAACGATGGCCTCACGCAGGCGTGTCAAGCGTGTGAGCAAGCCTTCGAGCAGGTCAAGACGCAGCATGTTGGCGCCGTCGCTCTTGGCAACCGAGGGATCCTGATGGGTCTCCAGGAATAGGCCGTCGGCACCAGCGGCAATCGCTGCACGCGCCATCGTCTCGATGAGTTCGGGACGGCCACCTGTCACTCCCCCACCCTGATTGGGCTGCTGCAAGGAGTGGGTAATGTCCACGATGACAGGGGCAAAAGCCTGCATCACGGGCACACCACGGAAGTCCACCACCAGATCTTGGTAGCCAAACGTCGTGCCACGCTCGGTAATGGTCACCTGGTCATTGCCGGCATCTTTCACCTTTTGCACAGCAAACCGCATCGACTCGGGAGCCAGGAACTGGCCCTTCTTGATGTTGATGAGACGGCCAGTGTGGGCCGCGGCGACCAGTAACTCGGTCTGACGGCACAGGAAGGCGGGAATCTGCAACACGTCAACATACTCGGCAGCAATATCGGCCTCCACGGGCTCATGGATATCGGTCACGACGGGAATATTAAAGGTCTCTCCCACCTTGCGCAGGATGCGCAGCGCCTTCTCGTCACCGATGCCGGTAAACGAGTCGATACGCGAGCGGTTTGCCTTGCGGTAACTGCCCTTAAACACGTATGGGATACCCAACGACTGAGTGATTTTCATCGCCTTCTCGGCAATATCCAGGGCCATTTCCTCGCCCTCGATCACACAGGGACCGGCAAGCAGGAAAAAGTTATGTCGTGGTGATGACAATAATTCTTTCAATAACATATTATCGCTTCTAGCTTTTAAAAATTTCAACTCTCTAAACTCTAAACCCTAAACTCTAAACTTCACGCTTGACAAAGCGTGAATAGTAGCCACTGCCATCATGCCGGCAGTCTCGGTGCGCAGGCGGCTCTTGCCCAGCGTCACGGGCAGAAAACCAGCGTCACGGGCTGCCTGCACCTCCTCGGGGCTGAAGTCTCCTTCAGGTCCAATCAGTACCATCACGTCCTTGCCTGGCCGGTAGGCATCAGCAAGGGTCTGGCGTTCCTCTCGCGGCAGCATTTCGTCACAATAGGCAATGCAGCGCGTACCGTCGAACGGCTCGCCCAGCACCTTCTCGATGGGAGTCATCTCGTCCAAGCGCGGCAAGGTGGCCTTGAGCGATTGCTTCATGGCCGATACCATGATCTTCTTCAACCGTTCGGTCTTCAGCACCGTGCGCTCGCTGTTGTGGCAACGCAAGGGGATAATGCGGTCCACGCCCATCTCCACGCATTTCTCGACGAGCCACTCGATGCGGTCCAGATTCTTGGTTGGGGCGATGCCCAGCACAATCTGGCACCCCCAGTGCGGGGGCTGATACCGCTCGTCTAGCACCTCAATGGCACACCGTTTGGGGTGTGCCATCGTGATGCAGCAAGTATATAACTTTCCGTTTCCGTCCACCACCTCGATGGTGTCACCCTCACCCATGCGCAACACCTTCACGCAGTGCTTGGAATCCTCCTCGCCCAGCGTCAACGTGTCAGCTATGTCAGGACAATAGAAACGGTGCATGTCGTCAATTATTGCAGCGACGCGACATTAAGTTCGCCTTTTCATTTCGTCAGGGTCGCTTCCGTCAGTGTCGCCTTTTTAACGGGATCGCGTTCGTCAGGGCGGTTTCTGTCAGGGTCGTCTATGCCGTGACTCCTGTCACGGCCCTCACGTCCTCCTGTCACGGCCCCTGGCAATTTACTTCTGCCTCTCGTGCTTGTACTTGAACAGGAACATGAACGACACGGCTACCACAAGGGCGAACGTGGCGAAGATGAACCATGCAGTGCTCCAGCTCGTCGGCGTGTTGCCCACCAGGAAGCCGTCCTCGGTCCAGTGGCACAGGCTGTTGACGATAGCACCAGCGGCAAGCGTACCGATAGTGGCACCCAGACCATTGGTCATCAACATGAACAGACCCTGGGCCGAAGCCTTGATGTTGGGATCACACTCCTTATCGACAAAGATACCGCCCGAGACATTGAAGAAGTCGAAGGCGACACCGTAAACCAGACAAGACAATACAATGAGTATCACACCGGGGAAGGCGGGGTTACCGGCTCCAAAGAAACCGAACCTCAATACCCAGGCAAACATGGCGATCAACATCACCACCTTGATGCCGTAGCGCTTGAGGAAGAACGGGATCAGGAGGATACACAGCGCCTCGGCAATCTGCGACAGCGACACGAGCATCGTAGCGTTGTTGGCACCGAAAGTATCGGCCATCGCGGGATCACTCTTGAAGTGGGTCAGATAAGGCGTGGCAAAGCCGTTGGTCACCTGCAAGGACATACCCAACATAGCCGAGAAGATGAAGAACATCGCCATCTTCTTGGTCTTGAACAACTTGAAGGCGTTAAGACCCAGCGACTCGATAAGCGACTGGGATTCCTTCTTGACCAGCCTGCAGGCAGGCAAGGTCAGGCAGTAGAGGAACAGGACAATGCTCAGCAAGCCCGACACCATGAACTGCATGAAGGTGTACTGGAACTTGTTGGCATTCTCGCCCAGCGTGAAACCGAAGCTGCCGCCATCAAGCACGGCGCAGTTGACAAACCACATCGTAGCGATAAAACCGATGGTGCCAAATACACGGATGGGCGGGAAGTCCTTCTCGGTATCCATGTTATTTTCCTTCAATATGGTGAAAGCCACCGTGTTGGACAATGCCAGTGTAGGCATATAGAACGCCACACTCAGGGTGTAGATGGCAATAAATGCCGCTTTATTTGGCTCGGGATAGGTCATGCCCATATAGGCCAAGGCAATCATCGCCATACCTGCAATCAGGTGGCAGATGCCCAGCAGACGCTGCGGCTGAATGTACTTGTCGGCCACAATACCCATGAGGGTAGGCATGAAAATCGACACGATGCCCTGGATGGCATAGAACCATGCAATTTCGCCTCCCATACCAGCTTTTCCCAGATAGTTACCCATGCAGGTCAGATAGGCGCCCCACACGGCAAACTCCAGGAAATTCATCACGATGAGTCTCAACTTTAGATTTTTCATAAGAGAATCTGTATTTAATAGTTTGAATAGTTTGTATTCCACATAGTTACAAGAAACGCCAGCTATTCCTCACCCTGGGTGGGATTGGTCTTCTGTGCGATGATTTTTTGAACACGTGCGGCTTTCTCGTACTCTTCCTTATCGACATAGTGCTGCATGCGGCGCTCCAGCTTTTCGACAGGCAGATCCTCCAGCCTAACGGGCTTTTGAGGTTTGTAGTTGCCGTCACGACGCCACTCGTAGCTGGTGTGCTGCATCACCTCTCTCGTTGTATAGATGGGAGCGCCGGTGCGCAGGGCAACGGCAATGGCGTCGCTCGTGCGGGAATCCACATCCACCGTGGTCGTGCCATTGGTCACCTGCATCATCGCGGCAAACACGCCATCCTTGAAGTTGTAAATCACCACACGCTGCAGCTCGATGCCGAACACATGAAACATGCTCACAAACAGGTCGTGAGTCAACGGGCGCGAGGGGACCACCTGCTCCAGGTTGATGGCAATAGCCTGGGCCTCGGCAGCGCCCACGACAATGGGAATGCGGCGCGCCTCGTCGGGCGTGCTGTCGTCATTCTCGAGCAAAAGGGCATAGGCACCAGGCTGCACCTCACTGCGGGTGATACCCAGCACTTTAAGCTTTATCAAATTCTCGTTATCCATTGATACCAGAAGTCTCCTTGATATGCTGATGAATAAATGTGTTTGCAAAAATAGCCACAATTCGCGACTACACCAAATTTTTTTGGTCTTTAGTATTAACAAGGAGAGACATTATCGCTGACCCGAGACCAAACGGTCATAGTCGATGCCGTCATAGATCAAGCGTGGAGCAGGCTGGTAAGCAGGATGCACGACGTTGCGGGTGCTGTCGGTCCACTGGCTGTTCACCTGACCCAGCCACAGCATCATCTGCCCGATGAGGTCACTCATGAGGGGGCGAGCAGCCGCTGCCTGGATAGCGTTGCAACGCTCAGGGTAACGGGCCTTGTAAACAGGTGAGCACCAAACAAATAGCGGTATATCATTCTCGCAGCGCACCATCTCGGGCGTTTTGTGGGGATTATGGTCGCGCTCGGTAAAGTCACGGTAGTCATACACTTCCTCGCCGTGGTCACTCAGCATTACAACCACCGCGTTGCGATTACGGTAATGGTCAAGTATCATCGCCAGCACATAGTCGTTGTACAGCGTGGCGCGTTCATAATCCAGCATCACCTCGCGACGGGCCTCGTCCATGAAGGGCGCGTCGACATTGGGCAGGTCGGCGGTCGTCCATTTTTCCCATTTGGGGGTGTGCGGATAGCGGCCGTTATAGGCAGTATGCTGTCCCATCAGGTGGAATATCACGAGATTATGCTTGGCGGGCTGCCACTTGGAATAGTAGTCGGCAACCAGCGTGGAGTCCATGTAGAAGGGCTTTTCGTTCACAGCATGATACACGCGTTCAACAATCTGGGGGTTGAACAACACCGAATTGAGCGATGCACCAAACACCATGCCTGTCATGAAGTTGCGCTGATTGCCCCACACATCCACCTGCCAGCCAGCACTGTGCATCACCGCGAGCCAGAAGGGGTGTTCATGCCAGCGCTCACCATGACCTACACTGTTCAGGCTCAGCAAGTTCTTGACGGCGATGCTGGTAAGGTTATAGGGCGAAATGGCATCGGTGAAAACGGTCAACAAACCATTATCACGCTCGGCCTGCAACAAGGGGTTGGTCTCTAGCGGGTAGCCGTATAGGCTGGAACGCCGCTTGTTGAAACTCTCACCGATGACGAGCACCAGGTCCATCGAATCGGCATCGCAGGTCGCGACGCCCTCTTCGGCCACCTGGAGTGTCATATTCACGGTGGCATCGGTCTCCTCCACCTGGAACTTGAGCGCCTGTATCGAGGCATGAACGGTGGAAATCACATCATTGCTTTGCAGGCGTATCTCTGCCAGTTCCACCTCATAGAGCGACTTGTAAGGCGTCACGATTTTGCGGCCCACCCACAGTCCCCACACGAGCATCACAGCCAGCAAGACGGCAATAATCACTGTGGGCACCGAACGCGACAAAAAAGCGGCAATCGACTTGCGTTTCCTCTCGCAAAAGACAACGGCAAGTATGGTCAGTGCGGTGTAGAAATAGGCCTGGAGCGAACCTGGCGCAAAGAGCCACGTCCGCAGGAACTCGCTGCTCTCGCCCGCATTGGTATCCAACACAAGTTGCAGAATCTCAGGAGTATAAGTCGTATTGAAATTCTTCCACAGGAACAGGCTGACCAGCCACAAGGGTATCAGAATCAAGTAGGCCAGATACTTGAGCCACCGGCCATGCTTTAGTTTGGAAACGAGCCACACCAGCAGCGTGGCAGGCACGGCCACAACACTCATGCTGGCAAGGGCCCAAGTCACGAGTTCCCAACCGAACTCATGGCGCTGCAGCACATGGTAAATCCAACTGCTCCATGTCGATGGAACAAGCGTCAGCACCATTGTCAGCCACAGCGGAAATTCCTGAACCACTGGCTTCACAAATGCCCGTAGTAAATCAATAATCTTATGATTTCCAGCACTTTTAACCATCATCCTTAGAGTGAGTTGTTAACAATCCTGCACCAACCGTGCCACCCCATTATGCAGTAATCACACCACTGCCATAGCACAGGTGCCCCTGCGGGTCATATATCACCGCAAACTGCCCAGGGGCAATGCCCTGCACATCTTCCTCGCTCTCGATGACCCACTGGCGGTCCTCGATGTGGGTGAACTTGCCGCGCATGATATGCGGCGTGTGGCGGTTCTTGAACATGACATCCACCGGACCGCTGACGCCTTCCCACGGGTTACCCGAAATGAAGTGCATCTCGTCGAGCCGCAACGTGCGGCCATACTGCTTGGCGGTGCCGTAGCCGTTGCTCACATAGATGATGTTCTGCTTTACATCCTTGCGCACGACATACCACGGTCCACCGCTCAGGCCCAAGCCTTTACGCTGACCAATCGTGTGGAACCAGAAACCGCGGTGCTCGCCCAACTTGCGCCCTGTCTCCAACTCGATGATGGGACCGGGACGCTCACCCAAGTGGCGGCGGATGAAGTCGTTATAATCAATCTGACCCAGGAAACAGATGCCCTGACTGTCACGGCGATGGGCATTGGGCAGGTGGGCATCCTCAGCGATACGGCGCACCTCCTCCTTGGGCAGGTGGCCGATGGGGAAAATGACGTGCTTTAACTGGTCGTAGGTAATCTGAGCGAGGAAATCGGTCTGGTCCTTGACGGGATCCACTGCAGTGGCCAGATATTTCACGCCATCGATGACCTCGGTGGTGGCATAGTGGCCCGTTGCCGTCTGGTCAAAATCCTTGCCCCAGCGTTGCTCAAAAAAGCCGAACTTGATCATGCGGTTACACATCATGTCAGGATTGGGCGTCAGGCCCGCCTTCACGGTGCGCAGGGCATATTCCATCACGTGGTCCCAATATTCCTCATGCAGCGACACCACGTCAAAGGGCAAACCATAGCGGCGAGCAATGAGTGTACACATCTCGATGTCCTCCTCGGCGCTGCAATCGCCCTCATCGTTGTCCATGCCGATGCGGATATAAAACAAATGAAGATCCTCACCACGCTCCACAAGCTGGTGCACTACCACGGCGCTATCCACGCCTCCCGATATCAAAACCGCTGTCTTCAATTCCCTAGTATTCAGTCTATTTCGCGATGACCTTAAAAAACAAAGTCACCCCCAACTCTTATCTCTTATCTTTTATCTCTTAACTCGTTACGCCTTATCCAGGACATTCTCTTCGGTCGCGCTCTCGGTGAAATGGGCAGCAATGATGTAATCCAGCGAAATTTTCCCTGGCCCCGCCAGCAGCATAAAGATGAAAATGCCGATAAACATCACGGGATAACCGGGATGGAAGTCAAACAGCTGGGCGGCAAACGTATGGCTCGACGACATGATCACATTCTCGACCATGAGCATCAACACCAATGGGAACAACACGGCAAGACGTGTCAGGAAGCCCAACATGATGCACACAGCACACAGTAACTCCACAATCACCAGGATAGTTACCGAGGTCTCAGGCGACATACCCAAGAAACCGCCAAAGTTCGGCACGATGGCATCATAGTCCAGCATCTGCCTGATACTCAGCTGCAAGAACATGATGCCCGTGAACAAGCGCAGGAACAGGCGCGACAAGTTGCTGTAAGTGTGACCAGCACTATAAAGGAACAGGTTTTTGATAAATCCAGTCATATCCTTAATCTCTTAATTGGCGGTTAATAATTGGGGTTCACAGCAGACATCAGTCCTTCGACCGACAAGCTCTTATTGACAATATTATGTTGTTCGTCAAGCACATAGCAGCACGGCAGGACGCGCAGGTCCAAGTCGTTGACCATGCTGTCACTGCACCCTACAACCCAATTCTCGGCATAACCGGCGGCAGTCGTAGCCCAGTCGGCACTGTACTTGTTAGCACACAGGCACATCATCACCACGTCACCCGAGTTCAGCAGGGCATTGAGGGCCACGTCGGTGCTCAGGCGCAGGCGACCGATCATGCTGTCGGTACTGTCATCCAGGAACAGCAGGATACAGGATTTGCCCTCAGGCAAGTCACTCAAGCGATGCTTTAAGCCATCGGTTCCAACATACTCTAAATCAAGCTTTGCACCCACCTGTACCGCATTGATGCGCGCCAACTGCGCGGCATAGTGGTCACGCACTTGACGGGGCAACTGCTTGGACCCGGCAAGCGGTTTGGCAAAGGCCACATACACCTCATCACTCCAGTACTCGGCATCTGAGCCGTAGAGCGCGCGCTCGGCCACTTCGCCCAACTTCTGCAGGTTGCTCACATTTGACTGAGCCTTATTGACCAAGTCCCGCACTGAACCCAGCACGATGTTGCGATGGGCATAGCGGAAGAAGTCCACAAAGTCGCGGAAAGTCCTTTCAAATGCCACGTCGTCGGTGATGGGGCGGCTGATGTCATAATGATCCCAAAAGTGGGTAATGATGTAATTGCAGCGGCTCTCAAGCGTCGAGCAGCTATCAGGAGCAAGAGGATAGGCAAACAAGGTGCCGGGCTGCTGTTCGGCAAGGACGTCCTGTGCCATAGCCAACGCTCCCGACATAGCCAATGTGGTGATTAATAATAATATACGTCTCATCGTCATCAATAAATATTGATTCAATACCTTGAACAAAGGTGCTAAATTACTATAAAACGCCCAATCTGCACCAAGCAACCAGCCAAAAAAAGTCCGCGCGACAACATTTTTTCACAATACAATAAAAATAATTGGCTGGAATGCCATCTGGCACACCCAGCCATCTATCATAACGCATTTGGGTCGTTTTCAAGCTTTGTAATTCACATGAGGGTCGTTAAATGATTGTGGTGCAAAGGTACAATTCCACCTATTACCCAATTATAAAAATCGTAACTATTTGTTAGGATTATTTGTGTTTTTTTGACCGAAAATTTATGATTTTTTGACCACAATAATACACAGATAATTGATTTACAATGATTTATATATTCAAATTACAGTTTTTAGTCGCTTGACATGATCAATAGACTATTTCATATATTATGTTTATCGGTATCAGCAAGGCATTGACCTGCATTCTTTAAGGGTTTATCTAGGTTTTTTATAAAAAACCTCGCGTTTTTTTGCTCAAGATGAAAGTTTGATGTAATTTTGCAGTGCTTTTCGAGAGAGGAGCGCCTTTGGGCAGTTAGCGCAGTTGGTTCAGAGCATCTGCCTTACAAGCAGAGGGTCGGGGGTTCGAATCCCTCACTGCCCACTATTCAAGCATTGACTACATTTGACTATACATAATTTTTTTGAGAAAAAGGCCGCGAGGCCAATGTAGAAAGCAAACTAGAGATTAACAACATTACATTCAACTAAGTAAAACTAAAAACGATGGACGACAATCTGAAAAAGCCCAAAAGGCCTAGAATCGGCGAAAGCACTGGCAATTTTGAGGAGAACGTTGAAGGCGCCCGCTATGAAAAAGTAGAATACAGCGCCCATGAGCCTCAACAAGGAGATGAATCGGCTACTCAGGCCGAAGGTTATCAGCAACAGGAAGGTTATCAACCCCGACAGGGTGGATACCATCGTCAGGGTGGTTATCAGCCCCGCCAAGGTGGTTACCAGCAGCGTCAAGGCGGTTACCAGCCTCGCTATCAGCAGCGTCAGGGCGGTTACCAGCCTCGCTATCAGCAACCCCGTTATCAGCAGCCCCAGGCCGACGGCGAGCAAGCGCCCAATGCCGAGGGTAACAACTTAAATCCCGAACAGCAGGGTGGCTATCAGCCCCGTCAAGGCGGTTATCAGCCCCGCCATGGTGGCTATCAGCCCCGTCAGGGTGGTTATCAGCAGCGCCAGGGAGGCTATCAGCCCCGTCAGGGAGGTTACCAGCAGCGCCAGGGTGGTTACCAGCAGCGACAGGGCGGTTACCAGCAGCGTCAAGGCGGTTACCAGCAGCGCCAGGGTGGTTACCAGCAGCGCCAGGGTGGTTACCAGCAGCGCCAGGGCGGTTACCAGCAGCGCCAGGGTGGTTATCAGCAGCGACCCGGCGGCTACCAGCAGCGTCCCAAGCAGCATGGTCCCAAGCCCCAAATGCGATTTACACCCAAGCCCCAGCGCATCATCTATGAGGAGCCGGCAATCGATCCCAACATGGAGGTTCGCCTGAACAAGTTCATGGCCAATGCTGGCATCTGCTCACGCCGTGTGGCTGATGAATATATCCAGAAGGGTCTGGTTACCGTCAATGATGTTGTGGTAACCGAACTCGGTATGAAGATCACCCCCAAGGATATCGTGAAGTACAACGGTGAAATCGTGACCACCGAGAAGAAGTGCTACATCCTGCTCAACAAGCCCAAGGACACCGTCACCACCAGTGACGACCCCAACGGCCGCAAGACCGTCATGGACCTCGTTAAGGGTGCTTGTGAGGAGCGTATATATCCCGTCGGACGACTTGACCGCAACACCACTGGTGTGCTCCTGCTCACCAACGATGGTGACCTGGCCGCCAAACTCGCCCATCCGCAATATGTAAAGAAGAAAATCTACCAGGTGTGGACCGACAAGCCCATCAGCGAGGAGGACATGCAGCACATCGCCGACGGCGTTGAGCTGGACGATGGCCCCATCCACGCCGATGCAGTGAGCTACGTCTCCCCCACCGACCGCAAGCAGGCCGGCATCGAGATCCACTCGGGACGCAACCGCGTCGTACGACGCATCTTCGAAGCCCTGGGTTACCACGTGGTAAAGCTTGACCGTGTTTACTTCGCCGGACTCACCAAGAAGAACCTGCCCCGCGGACGCTGGCGCTACCTCACCCAGGAAGAGGTTAACTTCTTGAAACAGAACTCATTTGAATAACAAATAATTATCACAATGTCTTTGAAACGCACAAAAATCGTTGATATCTTTGATCCCGCTCTGGTGGGTCAGCAGGTATGTGTGAAAGGCTGGGTACGCAGCCGTCGCGGTAACAAATTCGTTCAGTTCATCGCCTTGAACGATGGATCGTCGATCAATAACCTGCAAATCGTCATCGACCTCGAGAAATTCAGTGAGGAGGAGCTGCGTCCCATCACGACTGGCGCCAGCCTGCACGTGGAGGGACTGCTCGTCCAGTCGCAAGGCAAGGGACAGACCGTTGAGATCCAGGCCGAAACCGTTGAAATCTACGGCACTTGCGACGAGGACTATCCCATGCAGAAGAAAGGCCACACCCTGGAGTTCCTGCGCACCAAGGCGCACCTGCGCATGCGCACCAACACCTTTGGGGCCGTCTTCCGCATCCGTCACCACTTGGCTTTTGCTATCCACAAGTTCTTTAATGACAAGGGCTTCTTCTACCTGCACACCCCGCTTATCACCGCCAGTGACTGCGAGGGTGCCGGCGATATGTTCCAGGTGACCACGCTCGACTTGGGTGACCTGCCCAAGACCGAAGACGGCAAGACCGACTACTCGAAGGACTTCTTCGGCAAATCCACCAGCCTGACCGTGTCGGGCCAGCTCGAAGGCGAGCTCGGTGCCACCGCGCTGGGTGCCATCTACACTTTTGGCCCCACCTTCCGCGCCGAAAACAGCAATACGCCCCGACACCTGGCCGAGTTCTGGATGATTGAGCCCGAGATGGCATTCTATGACATCACCGACAACATGGACCTCGCCGAGGAGTTCATCAAGTTCTGTGTCAACTATGCGCTGGAGCACTGCCAGGACGACCTGGAGTTCCTCAACAAGATGTATGACAACACCCTCATCGAGCGCCTGCACAGCGTGCTCAAGGAGCCGTTCGTGCGCCTCACCTACACCGAGGGCATCGAAATCCTGAAGGCTGCCAAGAAGAAGTTTGAGTTCCCCGTGGAATGGGGCGTG